>Ga0209755_10001211_pt1 | contig 41803 bp, 41 predicted proteins | sample TergutCo191P1_FD_187301 | JGI IMG/M metagenome (GOLD analysis project Ga0209755, IMG submission 187301) | Cornitermes sp. P1 segment gut microbial communities from Petit-Saut dam, French Guiana - Co191P1 (SPAdes) (version 2) | ecosystem: Host-associated > Arthropoda: Insects > Digestive system... | reverse complement strand
ATACTTAAACTCTTTTCCGCAGTACAAGCATGTTCTGCTTCTTATATTTTTGTACATTATCTCACACCCCCTTTATTTTGGCACAAGTGGATCGCTTTCACAAGGTACGCCCATATTTGACGCTTACTAAAAATAATAAATTCCCCTTGACAACCACATCAACTCTTGCTATACTACATTACACAAGTAACGTAGTATAGCAGATTACTTTATGACTGAGGTGAGATTGATTGCGTATTGATTTTAATAACTTAAAGCCCATATATATTCAAGTTGCCGAAGCTATTGAGGATGATATTATCGTCGGAAAGCTGCTCGAAGGTGATGCTGTTTACTCTCAGCTCACTTTGTCCAAAGAGCTTAAGATCAACCCCGCAACTGCGGCTAAGGGAATAAATCAGCTTGTTTCAAAAGGCATTTTACAAAAACAGCGAGGACTCTCCATGACCGTTGCGCTTGGTGCTAAAGATAGGTTGCTCGACGAGCGGCGAGATACGGAGATTTATAAGCTTGCTGAAAGCCTTGTAAACGCAGCGGTTAAGGTAAATCTCTCTGAAGACATCGTGATAAAAAAAGTCTCAGAACTTTTTAATACCGGAAAAAATAAGGAAGGTGATTTAGATGAATGATATGATTATTAACACCGCAAAACTTACAAAAACATTCGGAAAACAGACTGCTGTTGACAATCTAACCCTGGGCATTTCGGGCGATTCGATAATCGGCTTGATTGGCAGAAATGGTGCGGGTAAGACCACACTCATGAAAATGATTGCAGGACAGCTCGATGTAAATGACGGCGAGCTTCACGTGTTCGGCGAAAAACCGATGGATAATTTGAGTGTACTAAAAAAAGTTGTTTACACATATCACAACATGCCCTACCCCAAGACACTCAAGCTTGAAACCATCTTTGAAAACTATGCGGCACTATTTCCGCATTTTGATAAAGGCTTTGCCTTGAAATTGCTCGATTATTTCGCACTCAGCCCCAACTTAAAATTCAAAAATTTATCACAGGGCATGGCAAGCATTTTTAACTTCATTTGCGGGCTCTCTTGCAGAGCAAGGCTGACTATGTTTGATGAACCTGTGCTCGGAATGGATGTCACCGTGCGCAAGGCGGCTTATGAAGTGCTTTTGCGGGAGTTTTCAGAAAACCCTCGAACTATCATTGTTTCGAGCCATCTGCTCTCTGAAATTGAGGGAATCCTCTCCGAAATCATTTTAATTGACGATGGCAAGCTGGTTTTATATGAGGATATAGACGAGCTTCGGCAACGAGCATACCGCATTGAGGGTGAAGAGTCCGCAGTCAACTCTTTTGCAGATAATAAAAATGTGATTTATAAAAAAACGGGACTGGCATCGGAAACCGTGATTTATGAAGAGCTAACAGAAGAGGTAAAGCGCAGAGCCACCGAGCTCGGACTCACGGTTTCCACAGTCAGAGCGGAAGATTTATGCGTGTATCTCACCAGAGAAAATAAGGGAGGTGAACTGGAATGTTTATGGCAAAAAATGAGCTGAGTAATGCAGTAACACTTGCAAGAGTGCAGATAAAAAACAATAAGCTGAGTCTCATCGGCCTTGGTATAGTTCTTTTAATCATATTGCTGGCAGGGCTGATTCCGGCAATAGTGGTAGCTCTGTCATCATATGAGGAGCACATTGCCCATAGTACAATTTTCGATAATTTCTTCATACCTGTACTCGGAATTAGTTTTGGAGTGACTGTTTTAAATTTTATATATCGGTCTTACAATAAGGATTACGCCGTTTACCCACAGACAAATAACAGCCGATTTCTCGCTAATCAAATTTATATATACAGCATGGCTATTCTGATACCACTGGCTGTAATGTTCATTTATCTAATCCAGTACGGCGTTATGGCAGTGATTGCACATGGGCGTGATAATGTGCATTTAGTTTTTGATTTTAGCATTGCTTTTGTACTCAGTGGTCTTGTGGTTGCAATAATTTACGTCGCTCTCATTGCAGGTACTATCACATTAATATCTGCCCTAATTCGAAAATTCAGATTATATGCAATTGTATTTTTTACAGTGCTTACCATTGTTTTACTCGTGAGTATCACAGAACCATCACATCTACTGCTTCGGTTATTGGGTTTTCTCCTTGACGAGCCTAACATATGGTTATTTATCTTAAAGGGCATCGGCACTTGGGCAGTCCTATTCATAACGGCTTTTTTAGTCAACCGGTATACAGTGTATTATAAGTCGCATAGTTTTAAGCTCAACAGCAAAGTAGTCGGCGGGCTTTGTGCCACCATGATATTTGCCACTTATATAATCATAAGTTTAGTTGGGATGAACGTACAACCGGTTGCGCATTCTGTTGAAATATCCGAAGAACCCTCTGCGTGGGATGTGTTGTGGGACGAGCATACAAATGTCTTAGAAATTGACCTCTCAGACGTGCCGCCGGGAAGTGATATAAATGTTGTAGCAAGTGGAAGTGCCACATTTATTGATGGCTTAAATCCTGAGATTGAGTTTATTAGTACTTTTTCCCATCATCAAGGTCACGGTCAAACTACATTTCATTTTGCCGATGGTACTGAGCAGACCTTTCCATTTGGACATTTGGTTGTTTTAGGCGGTGACGAATTACGCGATATTGATGGCAATACACTATTTGCTCAATATCACTATCCGATACAAGTAATTCAAAGTGGTGGCTTAATCAGCCACTTAATGAATCCTCAGTTTGACATACGCTTTGAAGGAAATACGCTCTATGTAAATTATACATATGACAGAAATCAAAAAGCTATTGTTATCCCTGTATGGTCGTTTATGAGCCAGTTTGATAATTTCAGAGGGCAAAATGTGTTTAATGAGTCTTTAATCTGGCAGACTTGGGTTAATGTTAATCTCTGGCTGTGGGTTGAGTAGAGCGCTCTAAAAAACATCAAAAGCCCAAACAAAGCGGGAACTATCGCTCCCCTGCTTGTTGGGCTTTTTGTTTTGAAATAAATTAGGTTTAATCTAGTCTATCTACCGACGCTTACCACCGATGACTTCCTCTTGAATTGACTTTGGAAGCTCAATATAATGGCTCGGCTCCATTGTGAAGTTACCTCTGCCCTGCGTGTGTGAGCGCAGATTTGTCGCATATCCGAACATCTCTGAGAGAGGAACGAGTGAGTCGATTTGTGCCGCACCGTTTTTAGTATCCATGCCTGTAATCTGCCCACGGCGAGAGTTTATGTCACCCATGACATCGCCCATATAATCCTCAGGAACAGTTACTATAACTTTCATTATAGGCTCAAGCAAAACAGGGCTCGCTTTTTGCATAGCCTCTTTAAACGCCATGCTACCTGCAATTGTAAACGCAAGCTCAGAAGAGTCAACCTCGTGGAAAGAGCCGTCAAACAAGTTGACCTTTACATCGACAACCTGATAACCCGCAAGAGTACCTGCGGCCATCGCACCTTGAATACCTTTGTCAACTGCGGGGATATACTCTTTCGGTATAACACCGCCTTTGATAGTGTCTGTAAACTCGTAGCCTGCGCCGGATTCGTTAGGCTCAACGTTAAGCTTAACATGCGCAAATTGCCCTTTACCACCACTTTGCCTTGAGTAACGTACATCAACGCTTGCAGGGCCTGTAATAGTTTCTTTATAGGAAACTTGCGGCTTACCGATATTCGCCTCGACCTTAAATTCACGTAAAAGCCTGTCAACTATGATTTCAAGGTGAAGTTCACCCATACCTGCGATAATTGTTTGACCTGTTTCTTCGTCTGTATAAGTTCTGAAAGTAGGATCCTCTTCGGTGAGTTTTGCAAGCGCCGTACCCATTTTTTCCTGACCTGCCTTGGTTTTAGGCTCAATGGCAATCTGGATAACAGGCTCAGGGAATTCCATTGACTCAAGGATAATTTGCTTTTTCTCATCGCAGAGCGTATCCCCTGTTGTAGTGCCTTTAAGCCCAACAGCGGCGGCAATGTCACCTGCATACACTCTCTCAATATCTTCACGGTGATTTGAGTGCATTTGAAGAATGCGCCCAAGTCTCTCCTTGCGCCCTGTTGTGGGATTGTAGACCATAGACCCGGCAGTAATTGAACCTGAATAAACTCTGAAGTAAGCGAGCTTACCGACATGCGGGTCAGTTTCAATTTTAAAAGCAAGTGCCGCAAAAGGAGCCTCGTCAGAAGGTGGTCTGCTATCCTCTTCACCTGTGTGAGCGTGTGTACCGATAATATCGGGAACATCAACAGGAGAAGGCAAGTAGTCAACAATCGCATCTAAAAGCTTCTGAATGCCCTTATTTCTATATGAAGTACCGCAGACAACGGGGATAATTTCAAGCGCAAGCGTAGCTTTTCTGATAGCCGCCCTCAGTTTCTCGACAGGAATTTCTTCCTCACCGATAAACGCCTCCATTATTTCCTCGTCATAATCAGAAACAGCTTCAATGAGCTTTGAGCGATACTCATTTGCAATTTCAATCATATCGGCAGGGATTTCTTCAATACGCATATCCTTGCCCAAATCGTCATAATAGACATCAGCAATCATCTCAACGAGATCGACAATGCCCTTGAATTCAGATTCTGAACCAATCGGCAACTGAATCGGCACGGCGTTGGCTTTAAGCCTGTCATGAACCATGCCCACAACATTTTGAAAATCAGCACCGACAACGTCCATTTTATTTACATAGATAATTCTCGGAACACCATAGTGGTCAGCTTGACGCCAAACAGTTTCCGATTGCGGTTCAACACCACCTTTAGCACACATGACAGCAACAGAGCCATCAAGCACACGGAGTGAACGCTCAACTTCCATAGTGAAGTCAACATGCCCCGGCGTGTCGATAACATTTATGCGGTGTTCGTTCCAAAAACAAGTAGTAGCGGCAGAAGTAATCGTAATGCCTCGCTCTTGTTCCTGCGGTCTCCAGTCCATAGTTGCCGCACCCTCATGGACCTCACCTAATTTATAAGTACGTCCTGTATAGAACAGTATTCTTTCGGTTGTTGTTGTTTTTCCTGCGTCAATATGAGCCATAATGCCAATATTGCGCGTCCTCTCTAATGGATATTCCCGTGGCATAAAGCTCACATCCTCCTAATCATAAATTGAAAAATATAAAAGTGTAAATTTACAAATCTGCATAAGTTTAGCAGATGATGGGCAGTTTGTGGAGTCTTTTTTTCGAGAACAGCGGTGTAGATCCCGATGGCTCGAAAAAAAGCGGAACAAATTGCCCATTATCTGCGGGAATCAACGGAGCAGGCAAAGCCCACCCCTACGATAAAGCCGCCTTAACAAACCCACCAGATGGTGGGTTTGTGGTAACACCAATTACCAACGATAGTGTGCAAACGCCTTGTTGGAGTCTGCCATTTTGTGTGTGTCTTCGCGTTTTTTGACTGCGGCACCGACGCTGTTTGATGCGTCGAGAATTTCGCCTGCAAGTCTTTCTCTCATGGTCTTTTCGTTTCTGGCTCTTGCGTAGTTTGTAAGCCAGCGTAAACCGAGAGCTTCGCGTCTTTCAGCTCTGACTTCGATTGGCACCTGATAAGTGGCACCACCGACACGGCGAGCTTTAACTTCGAGTGTAGGCATAATGTTGTCGAGTGCTGTGATAAAGACATCGAGAGGCTCTTTACTTGACTTCTCTTTTACGATGTCAAACGCACCATATACAACTTTTTGTGCTACACCTTTTTTTCCATCCAGCATAATGCTGTTAACGAGTCTTGTGACGATAACCGAATTATACATCGGATCGGGTAAGACTTCTCTTTTGGGTACACCGCCTCTTCTGGGCATGATGCTTCCCTCCTTCAATAAAAATTGATTTCATAGGTACTCCGAGCAAATTAACTGCCCGGTTTATGCCGCATAGAGACTATTAATAATCTCATGCTAAGCATAAGTTTTTAACCATTAACCGCCTTTCGGCTTTTTCGCGCCATACTTAGATCTGCTCTGTTGACGACCCTCAACACCAAGAGTATCCAGTGAGCCGCGTACAATGTGGTAGCGAACACCCGGCAAGTCTTTTACACGACCGCCGCGAATCATAACAACACTGTGTTCTTGAAGGTTATGACCAACACCGGGAATGTAAGCTGTGACCTCATGGCCGTTTGAAAGTCTAACACGAGCGATTTTACGAAGCGCAGAGTTAGGCTTTTTCGGAGTTGCAGTTCTTACCGCTGAGCAAACACCACGTTTTTGTGATGAAGACAAATCTGTTTCAACGTTCTTAAGAGTGTTCAAACCCTTTTGCAAAGCCGGTGAAGTTGACTTGTAGGTAAGTTTTTTTCTGCCTTTCCGAACCAGTTGATTAAATGTAGGCATATTTTTCCTCCTTTCCTCTAAAAATATATATCAAATGAATTGCAAAGCAAATCATAAAGATATTGCTGTTTACAGCGCATTACCTGAACCGATTAGCACCGATAGATCGACATCCTCATCTGTGCTTGGGTCGCCTAGATATCCGCCGCCCTCTGTCTCGCCGTCGAATTTGCGATAAATCGACAATCCGCTACCGGCAGGTACGAGCTTACCGATGATGACATTTTCCTTAAGACCGATGAGCTTATCTACTTTACCCTTTATTGCCGCTTCCGTCAAGACTTTTGTTGTCTCTTGAAAAGATGCCGCCGATAGGAACGACTCTGTAGCTAGTGATGCTTTGGTTATACCCATGAGCAGAGGTGATGCCTCAGCGAGCATTAATTCCGTCTCACCTTCCGCAATGCGTTTCTTAATTTCATTGTTGACTCTCTTAAACTCATTGGCATCCATCGTTGTTCCGGACAAGAGCTCTGTATCGCCGCTTTCCTCAACTCTGACCTTTCTCATCATCTGCCTGACAATGACTTCAATGTGTTTATCGTTAATATCAACACCTTGCTGACGATAAACTACCTGAACCTCCGAAATGAGGTATGCCTGAGTTTCGTCTTTGCCGAGGATACGCATGATATCATGAGGATTCAGTGCACCCTCCGTGAGCCTGTCGCCCGCTTTGACAATATCGCCGTTGCGGACTTTAATACCTGAGAAGTAAGGTGTCTGATAAGTTTTAACCTCACCATCTTCAGAACTTGTAATGTTGATTGAGACAATGGCATTTTTGCGAGTTTCCTCAATCTCAACTACACCGTTTATCTCTGAGAGAATAGCCATTTTCTTTGGCTTACGAGCCTCAAATAGTTCTTCAACACGCGGCAGACCTTGTGTGATATCATCACCGGCTACACCACCTGTGTGGAACGTTCTCATTGTTAGCTGAGTACCCGGCTCACCGATTGACTGAGCGGCAATAACACCGACAGCTTCACCTGTTGAAACTCTTGTGCCCGTGGCGAGGTTTATACCGTAGCACATTGCACATATACCGCTTTGTGACTCACAATCCATTGCGGTTCTGACTTTGACAGAGTTAATGCTATGAGCCATGAGAACGGCAGAATCACTATTTATGAGCATATGCTCTCTATCAAAGAGAACTTCGCCTGTTTTTGGGTCTTTAATGTCATTTGATGGGAAACGTCCGTGAATTACTTCGCCAAAAGTACTCGCTACACTACCCGACTGAACAACTTCTGATGCCATAATTCCATCTAATGTACCGCAATCTTTTTCACGTACAATAACATCTTGAGAGACATCAACAAGCCTTCTTGTGAGATAACCTGAGTCCGCAGTACGGAGCGCAGTATCAGCAAGACCTTTTCTCGCACCCCTTGAAGAGATGAAGTATTCAAGGACAGTGAGACCTTCACGGAAGTTTGTTTTAATTGGAATTTCGATGGTTCGTCCGACAGTGTTTTGAACAAGACCACGCATACCCGCAAGCTGCTTAATCTGTGTTTTACTACCGCGAGCGCCTGAGTTAGCCATCATAAATACGGGGTTGTACTCACCAAGAGTATCTGTGAGCAGAGTGTTTTCAATCTGCTTAGTGGTTTCTTCCCACGAACGGACAACATTACGATACCTCTCGTCCTCGGTGATAAAACCACGACGGAAAGATTGCTCGATAGAAACAACTTTTTTCTCTGTCTCTCTGATAAGTGTCCACTTTGCCTCCGGAACGGTCATGTCAGAGATTGAAATTGTTATAGCACCCTGTGTGGAATACTTAAATCCAAGTGTTTTTATTTTATCGAGAACAGATGCAGACCTTGTAAATCCGTGCCTTGCAATACAACGTTCGATAATTTTACCCAGCTCATCTTTGCCAACCCTGAAGTCTATTTCGTAGTTAAACATCATTTCAGGGTCAGTTCTGTCAACATATCCTAAGTCTTGTGGCAGAGGCTCATTGAAGATAATTCTGCCCACAGTCGTCCGTATTGTTTTTCGTATAAGTTCGCCGTCGATTTCCTTTTCAATTCGAACATGAATAGGTGCATGAATATTCACATAGTTGCACTGATATGCCATCAGAGCCTCATTTGGTGATAAAAAGTGTTTTCCTGCGCCCATCTCATCTTCTTTTTCCATGGTCAAATAATATGAGCCCAAAATCATGTCATGCGTAGGCACTGTGACGGGCTGACCGTCTTTCGGGTGAAGCAGATTGTTTGCAGAAAGCATAAGTACACGAGCCTCAGCCTGTGCCTCGGCTGAAAGTGGTACGTGAATAGCCATTTGGTCGCCGTCGAAGTCAGCGTTATACGCACTACAGACAAGCGGGTGGAGCATGAGCGCACGCCCCTCAACAAGTATCGGCTCAAACGCCTGAATACCAAGCCTATGCAGAGTAGGCGCACGGTTGAGCAGAACAGGATGTTCTTTAATGACAACTTCCAGAGCATCCCAAACTTTTGTATCTCCCCTATCAACCATTTTCTTGGCTGACTTGATGTTGTTTGCCTCGCCGTCCTCAACGAGCTTTTTCATAACAAACGGTCTAAACAGCTCAATAGCCATTTCCTTGGGCACACCGCACTGATAGAGTTTTAACTCAGGACCGACAACAATAACACTACGCCCTGAATAGTCAACACGTTTCCCGAGCAGATTTTGTCTGAAACGTCCTTGCTTACCTTTGAGCATGTCAGAGAGTGATTTCAGTGCTCTTGAGTTTGCACCCGTAACAGCTCTGCCGCGCCTGCCGTTGTCGATAAGTGCGTCAACAGCCTCTTGGAGCATTCTCTTTTCATTACGAACAATGATATCGGGAGCCATCAGCTGAATGAGACGCTTTAGGCGATTGTTGCGGTTAATGACACGCCTGTAGAGGTCATTGAGATCAGATGTTGCAAAACGTCCGCCATCGAGCTGAACCATAGGGCGAATTTCAGGGGGAATAACGGGTAAAACGTCAATAATCATCCATGCAGGGTCATTTCCTGAGCTACGGAAAGCTTCGACAACTTCAAGGCGTTTGAGCAATTTCGCTTTTTTCTGCCCTGTCGCCTCTTTAGCGTCGGCTCTGAGTTGCTCAGAAAATTCATCAATGTCAATGCTGTCAAGCAAGTCACGAATAGCCTCAGCACCCATTCCTGCTTTGAAATCATCTTCATACTTTTCACGCATCTCACGGTATTCTTTTTCTGTGAGTATTTGATTTTTCTTGAGCGGAGTGTCGCCTGGATCAATTACTATATATGTCGCAAAGTAGAGCACTCTTTCAAGAATCCTCGGAGTGAGGTCAAGCAGTAATCCCATTCTTGACGGAATTCCTTTAAAGTACCAAATATGAGAAACGGGTGCGGCCAGGTCAATATGCCCCATTCTCTCACGGCGGACATTTGATTTTGTAATCTCAACACCGCAACGGTCACAGACCTTACCTTTATATCTGATTTTTTTGAACTTACCGCAATGGCATTCCCAGTCCTTAGAAGGCCCGAAAATCCTTTCGCAGAAAAGACCGTCACGCTCAGGCTTGAGTGTTCTGTAGTTGATTGTTTCAGGCTTTCTTACTTCACCGCTGGACCATGTGCGAATCATGTCAGGTGAAGCAAGCCCTATTTGCATTGCATCAAATGGTAGAAATCCCATATTAATGACCATACCTTTCTTTTTTTATTGAGGCACAAAACGACCATGATAAGGTGTGGTCATTAACGTGCATCATTTGCGGTTCCCCGCAGGGGGAGCAAATCGCACATCCCCTCGTTAGTTTGAACTTTTTCAAACTATTCCACTTCCTCCTTATCCATTGTGTCGTCGAGTTCGAGCGAACCACTGCCCTGTAGTGCCGCCTCCAGTTCGTTCTCTAAATCCGGATCCATGTCCGAATCATCACCTAACGACATCATAATATCATCACTATCTCCGTCCTCATAACCGAGGTCTGCATCTCCGTCCTCATAGTCTCTGACCGAGTAACCGCGCTGTTCAAAACCTTCGTCTGTACTGGAATATTGACTTTCATCAACGTAAGTTTCTGTGTTATCATCATCATCGCCTTTGAGGTCAATTTTCATGCCGTGCTCGTCCAGTACTCTGACATCAAGACAGAGTGATTGCAGTTCTTTTACGAGAACTTTAAACGATTCCGGAACACCAGGCTTTGGAATGTTATGCCCTTTAACTATAGCTTCGTAAGTTCTGACTCTGCCTGTGACGTCATCAGACTTGACTGTGAGAATTTCTTGAAGCGTATATGCCGCACCGTATGCTTCGAGTGCCCAAACTTCCATCTCTCCGAAACGCTGACCGCCAAACTGCGCTTTACCGCCGAGAGGCTGTTGCGTAACAAGGCTGTACGGGCCTGTGCTGCGAGCATGAATCTTATCATCAACGAGGTGGTGAAGTTTAAGGAAATAGACATAACCGACCGTGACAGGATTGTCAAACGGCTCGCCTGTGCGTCCGTCGTACAAAACGCTCTTTCCATCTTCACTGAGTCCTGCATGGTCAAGAGTATCCCAGATATCCTGCTCATTTGCGCCATTAAAGATAGGTGTTGCAACTTTCCAACCCAGAGTTTTCGCAGCATAACCGAGGTGGACTTCCAAGACCTGCCCAATGTTCATACGGGAAGGAACGCCCAGCGGGTTAAGGATAATATCGAGTGAAGTACCATCAGGCATGTAAGGCATATCTTCTTTCGGAAGTATACGTGAAACAACGCCTTTATTACCATGGCGTCCCGCCATTTTATCGCCAACACTGATTTTTCTCTTATGTGCAATGTAACAACGGACAACCATGTTGACACCGGGATTGAGTTCGTCGCCGTTTTTGCGAGTGAACACGTTGACATCAACAACAATACCACTTTCACCGTGAGGAACTTTCAGCGAAGTATCTCTGACTTCACGAGCTTTCTCACCGAATATCGCACGCAGCAGGCGTTCTTCAGGGGTTAAATCGGTTTCACCCTTTGGAGTAACTTTTCCGACAAGTATATCCCCTGCATGAACTTCAGCACCGATACTTATGATGCCTCTCTCGTCAAGGTAGCGCAGAGCATCTTCACCAACACCGGGGATATCGCGGGTAATCTCCTCAGGTCCGAGCTTAGTATCACGAGCGTCAATCTCATGTTCTTCAATGTGAATCGATGTGAACACATCGTCCATTGCAAGACGCTCATTTATAAGGATAGCATCTTCGTAGTTGTACCCTTCCCAAGTCATAAAGCCAACGAGAATATTTTTTCCGAGCGAAATTTCACCGTCGCATGTGGAAGGGCCGTCTGCAATAACTTCGCCCTTCATAACTGCGTCACCGACATTTACAATCGGGCGTTGAGTTGTGCAAGTACCTTGGTTACTGCGGGCAAACTTTGTCAGCTCGTGGTTTATAGTTCCGAGTTTTGGGTCTTTGTATTTAATCTTAATGTTTGTGGATGAGACGTAAGCAACCTCTCCCTCATCGGGTGCGGTCAGGACAACGGTTGAATCCACAGCACATTTATGTTCAATACCCGTTGCAACAATAGGTGCTTCGGGGATAAGTAGCGGAACAGCTTGACGTTGCATGTTTGCGCCCATGAGTGCACGGTTGGCATCGTCGTTTTCAAGGAATGGAATCATCGCAGTAGCAACAGATACCATCATACTCGGTGATACATCTATAAAGTCAATCATGTCTCGGTTGACTTCAATAATTTCATCACGGTGACGACATGTGATACGTTCATTTTGAAGGAAACCGTCATCGTCAAAAGGCTCGGTTGCCTGAGCAATGCTGTAGGCATCTTCCATATCGGCTGTGAGGTAGACAATTTCGTCAGTAACACGCATTTGCTCTTTGTCCACTTTTCTAAACGGTGCAATCATAAAGCCGTATTCGTTGACACGTGCATATGATGCAAGGTAGGAAATAAGACCGATATTCGGGCCCTCAGGTGTTTCTATCGGACACATGCGCCCATAGTGGGTATAGTGAACGTCACGAACGTCAAAACTTGCACGCTCACGAGACAGACCACCCGGACCGAGCGCAGAAAGACGGCGCTTGTGTGTGAGGTCTGAAAGTGGGTTTGTCTGATCCATAAACTGCGAAAGCGGTGATGAACCAAAGAACTCTTTAACTGCCGCAGTGACAGGTCTGATGTTAATGAGTGATTGCGGGGTGATGATATCGAGGTCTTGCAGGGTCATTCTCTCACGGATAACACGCTCCATACGAGAAAAACCGACACGAAACTGGTTTTGCAAAAGCTCACCAACACTGCGAAGTCGTCTGTTGCCCAAATGGTCAATATCATCGGGTCCGCCAATGCCGTGTGCAATGTTGTTTAGATAGTTTACTGATGCAAAAATATCATCGGCAATAAGACTTTTCGGAATCAAAAGGTCGAGATTGTCACGAATAGCATCTTTAAGTTCGTCCTCATCAATGCTGTTTGCGTGTTTTTCAAGTATATCACGAAGAACGACAAAGCGGACTTTTTCTTTTATTCCCAACTCTTCAAGTGGGTTAAAATCAACGAATCCGTCGAGGTATACCATGCCGTTTGAAAATACTTTTATTTCCTTGCCATCAACCAAAACATAGACATCGTTAACTCCACGGTTTTCGATTTCACGTGCACGTTCTACTGTAAGCTCTTCGCCCGCCTCAGCGATAATCTCCCCACTGAGTGGGTCGGCTACGGGGTAGGCAAGTGTCTGTCCTTCAAGCCTTGACCACAGAGCGAGTTTTTTGTTGAACTTATATCGTCCGACTGTTGAGATGTCGTAACGTCTGGAATCAAAAAACAGGTTGTTAAGTAGTGTCTGCGCACTCTCTACAGTTGGTGGGTCGCCCGGGCGAAGTCTTTTGTATAGCTCAATAAGTGCTTCCGAAGATGTTGTACATGCGTCTTTTTCCAAAGTCGCAACTATGCGCTCATCGTTTCCGAAGATTTCAAGAATCTGCGCATTTGTCTCCGCACCATTTTCTGCGCCAAGCGCCGCTATACCGGAATATGGTTCTTCTTCATTTGGTCTGCCGACTGCACGAAGTAACCACGTAACAGGAAGTTTTCTGTTTTTGTCAACACGCACAAAAAAGCCATCAGACGAGTCTGTCTCATATTCAAGCCAAGCACCCCTATACGGTATAAGGGTAGAACCATAAATTGTAGACGCGGTTTTTATGTCTGTTTTCTTCTCATAGTAAACGCTCGGCGAACGAATAATTTGTGAAACAACAACACGCTCTGCACCATTTATAATAAATGTACCTGCGTTTGTCATAATCGGGAAATCGCCCATGAAGATTTCTTGTTCTTTAATCTCCTCGGTTTCCTTATTCCTAAGACGGACACTGACCTTAATCGGTGCAGCATACGTCGCATCTCTCGCTTTACACTCTTCGATTGAATACTTGGGGCTGTCTGTCATGTTGTAGTCGATGAAGCTAAGTTCAAGACTGCCCGAATGGTCAACTATTGCACCGACATCGTTAAATACCTCTTTGAGACCTGTTTCAAGAAACCAATTGTACGAATGCTTCTGAATCTCAAGAAGATTCGGCATATCGAGGATTTCTTCTGTCTTCGCATAACTCTTGCGCAGGGTCTTTCCGTAAAGAACATCTTTTGGCATCAATTTCACTCCCACTAAAAACAGATTTGACACTCGCGGCTGCGTTGTAAACTTTTTGAAATTTGCAAAATGTTGTATTGACAAAACGAATTTTAACTGCTATCATGAATTAGTTCGGTATGCACTACTATCCCATTTTTGCACACAACTTACTATTCTAACACAGCTACGAAAAATGTCAAGAAATTTTTTAAAGAAGTATTTTTTGCTTCTTTTTTATTGTATCAACTGCGGTTTTATTTTGAGGAAATATTAGCGTGAAAAATCACGCTAACGAAAGAATGTACGATTTGCTCCCCTGCAAGGAACCGCAAATGATGTACAAAAAATTCCATGCCTTTTCATGGGCTATTTGTGCCTAAAGATTACTGAGAGGAATGAATTTTTTCATGAATGACAACATAATTGATATAGAGAAAATTGATAGCATCATTGATAGCGCCTCTGCGGCAACAGATAACGGCGATTACGAAGTCGCCCTGCAAGGGTTCAAGCAAGCCTTAGAATCAGCCAAGAGCATTTTTGGCAGCAGCACAGAGTTAGCCGAGTTGGAGCAGGAAATCTTTGAGATACGAAAAATGCTGGACGGCTAGCGAAGAGGTTTTTCGTATATTTTGGCGAGCTGTCTTACGAAAGCCGGCGAATTTTCGCCCCTCTGACCGGGCTTTGCCACTGGTTTAACAAACTTCCTTGAAAAGTTCTGATTTTTATGTTGACAAGCGATTTTAGTTTTAGTATAATGGCACTTGCCTTTTACGGCAAAACACTTCTGTGGGAGCATAGCTCAGCTGGGAGAGCACATGCCTTACAAGCATGGGGTCACTGGTTCAAGCCCAGTTGTTCCCACCACATGGCCCAGTAGTTCAGTTGGTTAGAACGCCAGCCTGTCACGCTGGAGGCCGACGGTTCGAGTCCGTTCTGGGTCGCCAAAATGTTTCTCTGAAAACCACCGCCTGTTTTATAATAGTTCGATGCGTTTTCAGAGAACTACATACCCAATCCGTTTGCCTCTGTAGCTCAGTCGGTAGAGCAGCGGACTGAAAATCCGCGTGTCGTTGGTTCAATTCCGACCGGAGGCACCAAAACCATAACGGTACACGGAGTACCTGCCGCAAATGCGGCAATAAGCGGGCGTAGCTCATCTGGTAGAGCGCCACCTTGCCAAGGTGGAGGTAGCGAGTTCGAGCCTCGTCGCCCGCTCCATAAAAAGATAAGGGGCATAGGCGGGAAACCCCTATGCCCATATCTATAAAATAAGGCGACATAGCCAAGTGGTAAGGCAGTGGTTTGCAAAACCATCACTCCCCAGTTCGAATCTGGGTGTCGCCTCCAAGACAAAAGCCCCTCAAAAGACTGTGATTGCAGAATTTGAGGGGTTTTGTTGTATTCGGTTTTGTTTCGTGAATTTACTGGATATTACTTGACTTTTTGCCTATTTTCGATATAATAAGGTGTATATAAGGTGTAAAGCTTACTCTGACGAAACGAGGTGTTGAAGATGGAGTTAAGTACAGTAGCAAAAAAGAAAAGAAGAAAAAAAGGTACAGGGTCTGTGTTTCAGTTTTCCTCTAATCAATGGCGAGGAAAAATTGTGAAGTGACCCCAAAAAGTTGGATAATTTTTATGCAGCTTTAAAATATTGCTTTTTGTACTCCACCGACTACTGCAATTGCTGTTGCCCATTCAGCTTGGTCCTGTTTCTCCTTCTGCTTTCTTTTTGCTTCAACGTCAGCGGTCGTTGGCGCTTTTTTCCAGACGTGTTCAAAATCCCCAAAACATTATTGCAGTTCCTTTCTTTGTTTAACTTGTATTATAAAGTCAAAATGCGTCGTTGATATTTTCACTGCCCGCATTAAGTAACATTTCGTTTACCTCAACTTGTTTTTTAGCATAGGCTTAAATCAGAAAAACCTTAATTGGCATTATAGCCAAATTCTCCTTTTGTCTGCAAGGCTTTTTTCCAATGGATTTCTCGCTCAAGAGCCTTCCTCTTTCCGGGCTCAGTCTTGGGAAAAATTTCTAATAGAGTGTACTGAAAATATTCTTGCACATATCCTATGCCTTTTTTTTCGACTAACTCCCTCAATTTTTTGTTTGGATATTCGCCTGTTTCATTTCTAAATTTATCATAACCCTTTTCAAGATAGACAGTCCAACGCCCAGCTACGCCATCATCACCGTAAGCAGAACCAACATATTGCTTCCCTGTTGCTCTGTCGGTAATAACATAGACTCCATAGATTTCTCTAAGCGGATTCCACCACTCCGAGGTGTTTAAAATTCGCTTGAGTACCCCATAGGACTTGCTTACATTATCATACCCAGAAAATGTTTCTGCACTTTCGAGGTATGTTTTAGAAAGTACCTCTGTTACAGCAACTTTATCCGTTATAGCAGGTTCAACATAAAAAGAGTTACGATCGTTTTGCTTATCTACAATTACTCGCCCTAAGTATGACTCATATTCAGCCAGCGAATTTGCTTTTGCATAAAACCAATCATCTTTTTTGCATCCGGCAAAATCGACGATTATGCCGACTTCTACCAGCAACCATGATTTCGGTTTTATTTCGATGAACTGAAAAACAATATCATTATCCAGAAACCTTCTATCACCACTGTTATCGTATGTTGCATATAACTGCTCATAGAAGCCTTCACCCTTAAGCCCTTCATTTTCGTATTCTTTAGCAAAACTATACGTTCCGAAATCTTTGTTGTAACGTAGCTTAATACGTTTATCCGGATAGCGTTCACGTAAGCATTTGAAATTCAGAATCTCACATAAGAGTATTTTATTTGTCATTATAGTCCACCGTTGCTTTCTCCATATTTCTCCGACATCCCCATAATAGCAAACTTCACTTCTTCGCGCAAGTGAGGAGGTTAAATCGATTCCCCATTTTCCAAAAGAGCGTTAAGAACATTTACATTTACTCTGCCTGAAACAATTGCCTTGACCGCTCCCTCAGACAATACAAACTGACCAATTTCATAACTCTTTTGGCTCGTAATTTCTGTCAATCCAAGTAAATAATCGGCTGATACATTAAGTGCTATTGAGAGTTTAATCAAAACATCGCTACCTACAACTTGGTACGAAGAAAAGATTTTCCATCGGTCAAACTCGGCAGAGAATATAGAGTGTTATCGGACAAGTTACAAGACTGGCTCGTTAAACAACAACGGAATAAATAATCAACTGCAAAGTCCCTCAAAGTATTACATCAGTAAACGAGAGGGACTTTGCTTTACTTGACAAAATCACTGATTCTGTTATAATTAGTGGTATCAAAACAGGGCTAAATGAACTGCAAGGAGCGTGATAGTATGATACAGACATATCAAGGTTACTTCGTTGATGATGGGCAATTTATAGCTGATGGCACTTCGGTCAGGCTTCCCACCAGACGGCGAGCAGTAGTTAATATTTTTGAAGATGACATCGCTGACAGCGATGTCGCTCTTGTTGATTCGGCTCGAGAACAAAAAATAGCAAGAATTCAAGACGCATTAGCCAAAGCACAAGCGGCTGAAGATGAATTATCGGAAGAAGATTGGGAAGAGTTCAAAAACTTGCGGCTGAATAATGACAAAAAGGCTATTCACGATATAGAGTATGCAAGTCTCAATAATACAGGATTTTGGGATAACCCTGATGATGAGGTGTGGGACAAGGTCTAAGTGTGGAGAAGTTGATTTATGAGGTGACTATGAATTACGATGTTTCGGACTTACAAGAAATTTGGCGTAAGGGCGATGGTGAAATGCCGAAAGAACTTCAGCGTGTTGTCAATGCGGCTAGGGAGGAAAGTCTCCTTAGGTCATTACAATTATCCGAATGATGCAAAAAATACCATCAGATACAACGCAGGCAAAAATCATCAGACGGTCACTGAATATATTTCCCTAGTGTTAAGCAACCTCCAACCTGCTATCTAGACCTAATTATCCCTACCACCTCCGAATCAATAGGGGTCACAAACAAAACAAATAAACATGAGGTTATTGTGGAACATTTAACTATTCTTGAATCGGCGAGAAAACATCGAATATCAGACGAGGATATAATGTTTGTTCTTGAAAACACATACGTTATTAAAGAAATGCGAATTAATACTGAAAAGCTTATGTTTTTAGGATTCGACTCTAAAGCAAGAGCTATAGAGGTAATCACAGATACCGGCTCAGATGGACATGTGTATGTAATACATGCCGACTTAATAACAAGGCAAAACGAAAAACTATTGAAAGAGGTGCTATAATGAGCGATGAATATGATGTAATCTGGCGCAAGGGTGATGGAGAGATGCCGGACAAAGCGAAACACGTTGTAAATGCTGCCAAAGAGGAAAGACTTCTGAGGTCGTTACAATTGTCCATTGATGCGCAAAACACTATCAGATATAATGCCGATAAAAGCAATAAAACAGTTACCGAGTACATATCAGGACTGGTGATGTCGAGCATCCACTCTTCCTAGTTTATTAAGGTGCATAGCTAATCAATTCATTATTCTCTTGATAACCTCCTTAATCTCATCCGATGCAACGAGTTTCCCTCGCACAATGCACTGTGCAATTGTTTTTTCAAAAAGTTCTGCACTAATATTCTTAGGAACAATGAACACTCCAACTGCACTTATATTTAGCTTTTCGTTGCGCTCGACTAAATCTTCAAGCACACTTTTTTCAACACCCCCAATGCCGACCATCCAATCCCACTCCTTTTTGTATCCGCTTGGATGGTTATTGGAGTCATTTTAGTGCAACAAAAACAACATGTCAAGAAAAATATTCTATTTGCACTCCATTTGGAGTGCGTGGTCTTTCTTGACAAAAACACTGATTCTGCTATAATAATTTTAAAAGAGCAACCTGCTATATAGACCCGATTATCCCTACCATCTCCGAAACAACATGGGTCGTATTGACGTAATTTGCAAAAAATTGAGATAAGAAAACTCGAGGAGGGATTTTATGTACCTCGAAACTGACAGAATGGTTTTGCGTGATTTTGTAATGGACGATTTAAACGATTTGCATGAAATATTTGGCGACCCCGAAGTAATGAAGTTTATAGAACCACCTTACGATATAAAGCAAGCTGAGGACTTCTTGAAGAGTTTTTGTATTGAGCGTGACCCAAAAGGTGCCTATGCCGCTGTTTTGAAAGAATCGAACAAAGTAATTGGGTATGTACTGTTTAAACCAGTTGACGAAAACGATATTTATGAAGCAGGATGGATTTTTAACAAAGATTACTGGAGCAAAGGTTATGCGTCCGAAATATGCGGCAAATTAATTCAACATGGTTTTGAAGATATGGGTCTGCATAAAATCTGTGCTGAGGCAACAGACGAGTCAAAATCTGTTCCACTCATGAAAAAATTAGGTATGCAACTTGAAGGTGTGCAAAGAAAGCACACTAAAGATAACGACGGAAAATGGGCTGACCTGTTTTGGTGTGCAATCTTAGCAGATGATTATTTCGCGACTGATAGATTAAAGTAATCACGAAAAACCGGCAAACAAATGCAAATGGACTTGTCCATTTTGCAAGGATTTTTGCTTGACAGCAATACTTCTCTTTGCATATGACTCTTGAAGATTATCGTGCAGAAAGGCGAGAAAAATATGAGCGTGTTAATTGATACAAATTAGATTTGTATCAATGTGGGATGACTTGGAGTACTTAGATTGTTCGCATAAATATTGTTTCCATTGTTCCCCACGGCGCAAGTTTTTCATCAATCTTGAAAAATCCATATTTCTCATAGAGATTCACATGGTCGCTGATAAGATATACGCACTCAAACCCGATTGACTTAGCGTATTCAAGGGCACGAGAACATAATTTTTCGCTAATCCTGTTTCCTCTGAATAATTCATCTACGAATATAAAGCTGATGTAAGGGGTATAGGGAACATTTGGAATGCAGTCTGATTCAGATAAAGTACAGTACCCTGCGATATCGTCACCGGAAAAAACTACAAATACCCTTTCCAAATCTGAAAAGCCATTATTTTTCATCAACTTAGATAATGTTGCACCAGCTTTCCACGAACAGTTCTTTGCATAATCAGCAACCTTATCCCAGAGCAAATCATTGTGTGATAATTCTTTAATCTCAATATTATCCACAGGGTACTAATCCTCTCTCTTTTTGTTAAAAACCGACAATATTATTTCCGGGAATATTTTGCGCCTTGTGAATTCACGGTATTCCATCTCTTCGTTTGACCTTCCGCTTACTAAAGATTTTTTTGTTATCACATTATCAGAAACGCTGAAAATAGCAGTCATAGCAATATTCATGAGACTTGCCGTTCTGAAAGCAACTGCCGTTTCCATTTCTATTACGTTGCAGTCCATTCTGAGAATTGCATCAATGTGGGCAAACTCTGCGGTGATCGTGTCACTGCTGAAATTTTTAGCTATATGCCACTTCACATCATATTCATTGCATATTCGCTTTGTTTCGGAGACTGTATCATCAAACATACTTAAATTCGGATATACTTTCTCTCCAAACACATCATGAGACAAATCCTCAGATGCGATATATCTACTCGCACCATCACCACATACCGAATACTCAGGGATAACAATGTCACCGATATTTATGTTTGGATCTAATGAACCGACAGAACCTATAAAAATAACCCGCTTGCATTTTGTCAAACCTAATGGCAACAATCCTTCTAAAAACTGAGGCGCACCAAGTCCGGTTCTTATATATGTCATTACTCTATCAGCGTTTTCAATATTCCACACAGCTATCCCAAGCTTGGCTACATTAGTTAATAGCTTCGCCTCCCCAAGTTTTGGCAAAACACTTGGCTTCCACCACGGCGCAATGATAACGTCCTCATTTATCTGCTCAGACGTTACGCCTAATCCATGTCCGCAAATATCTTGCTCGGTACTGCCAAACTTTCTAAGACTTGAAATTATCTTGGTATAATCCATTTTGGTACTCCTTCGAATCTTTATTGTTGCAAACTGCAATTAATTGTTCAAACAGATTTTCATTCATCAAGTCCACCAAACTATTTTTGCAAAAATAATCAACAGAACACATCATAGCACACAATACAGATAAAAACAATTTTGACAGTAACACCCTGCGTAGTCTGAGTTAGCACAAATCAACAAACTCCTCAATGTGTTATTATTTTAACATGTTCTGGGGTTTTAATGCTTTTTAGAACATGATACAATGTTAGCAAGTAAAATCAAAAAACGCTATGCCATATCCGGTATAATTCCTATAGGACAGAAATGAGGTTAGAAAATGTACGAATGGCACAGGCAAATTCAGATTATCGTGGACGAAATAGATGAGTGCATCAAGCATCGCGATGATGAAGCGTTGACTTTACGCTTTCTATCACGAAAGATGGGCTACTCTGAATTTCACACAACCCGTAAGTTCAAGGAAATATCGGGTATGCAATTTCGCAATTATCTGCGTTTGCGGAGGCTTGCCTTTGCTCTGATTGAGGTTAGGGATAGCAGTAGGAGTTTTTTGGATATAGCCGTTGACTATGGCTTTTCATCGCATGAAGCTTTTACGAGAGCGTTTAAGCAGACATACGGCATCACTCCAAAATCCTACCGCAAACACCCCAAGCCCGTTATTCTTCGCACAAAAATAAAGCCTTTTGACTGTTACTTATTAGGAATTGGAGAAATTGGAATGATTAAATCCACAGAGGAAGTAAAAATCTATTACGTCACTATCCCCGCTCACAAGTTTATGCACATCAAAAACTATGAAAGCGATGGCTATTTTGACTTTTGGGAGAAACAATCACAGATTCCCGGTCAAGACGGCGAAACCATTGAGGGGCTTTTAGACAGTATAACCGGCAAGCTTGATGGCAAGGACGATATCATCGGACTTTACAGCGGCCAAATAATGGCTCACATCAATGAATCTGACGGCAGAGTGCCCGAATGCTACGGTATACGGCTCGCACCTGATTACAACAGCGATGTGCCAAAACCGCTCACTATGGTTGATGTACCCGAAGCTGAATACATTGTTTTTGAGCATGGGCCTTTCAGCCATGATGGAGAAGGTGAAACCGTAGGAAACAAAACCCTTGAAGCCATCGCAAACTACGACTATACCGAAACAGCGCATGAACTTGACAATTCACCCGGAAGAATGGCGTACTTCTACTACGAGCCGGACAAGTTTTATAAGCACATTAAACCTGTGCGTAAAAAATAGTTATGCAGTGTATGCAAAAAAGCGCCTGTCACATTAACGATGGGCGCTTTTCTTTTCAAAGCCGCCGGCTTTGTTATAATTATCGAGCTCATAATGCAAAAACGCCTATCACTGTCCCTCTTCCACAACCGAAACACGCCACTTGGTTATATCAGCTATAAGCTCATAATCAATCGGCTTATTGTACGGAAACTGTATTGCTCCCTTTGTGGTTTTATAGCCGTCAAGCCTCCGGCGTATTTCATCCGATAGATTTTCGATCGCTCCCGGATATATGCCGAGATGCTTCGTTTGAGCACAAAAATGCACTAAGTTTTCACCTTGCCAAAAGGTGGGCATTTTCCACGATATTTTTTCTTTGGCATTCGGAGCGGCTTTACGGATAACTTCCCTGACTTTTTCGAGTACAGGCCGCACCTCTTCCGCCTGCTCTGCGATATAATCGTCAATTGATTCCGACTTCTCAGCTTCACAGAAGTGATTTTGGTTCGTATTTTTGAATGTTCTCGCGCATTTTGGACATTCCCACATGGTAAATCCTCCCTTTTGTTATTACATGTTTTCTTTATTTTTGGCAGTCTGATCTTGTTGATATCATCTATATTACCCAAATGTAGGAGTAAATAACATTTCTATTTCCCCACTATCCTCGTCAAGTAAGTCTATGTAATCAGAGCTTTGCCATTCTTCATCAACCCATATCTGAATATTCGCTACTATGCCATTACTTTCACTGTAATAAGTATAAGCTACAGCTTCTGCATCCCAAAAACGAGCGTAAAACCCGAAATCCTCAAGAGTTATAATATGCCCATCGAGGTTAATAAGAATGCTCGATGAAAATAATAGTTCATCAATTTTAAAAACAGCGCTAATACTTGCTGCAATTGGAGTGTCGTCCTCTGTGACTACCGCCAGCACTCCGGAAAAGTATCCTTCACCTATGTAGTATACATCCTCACCGTCTTGACCTGTTATATACGCACTTAGCGGCAGAGATGTTAAGTTTTCCATGTATTTATTGCCGATTTGAACTCTAAACAAGTCGCGAATTTCATCAAAATCAGTGAACTCTAAAACATAATTTGCTTCTAATCGGCGGGTATTCAGAGGATTCCCATCGGTATAGATGTAAAACTCACCTATTTCCCATCTTTCTCCGCCACGGCTAAGAAATTCGTCAAAGTCAATGTCACTCAGCACTGCGGCCAAAGCCGTTGCGACTGACAACACACATAACACTGCTGCAATTAAGCCGACTCTGAATATCCGCTTGCTCTTTTTTGAAGTGGCTCTGATACAATCTGTTTTCTACTTCTTTTACAGGAAGGGACATAACGTTTGCAATAACCGCTGGCTTTTCGTCGAGGAAATAACGGCGAGTGAGAATTTCTCTGTCAGGGTGGTTTAGCATAATTATCGCTTTGTGCAAGTCATTAAACTTGTCCTTTTTGATGATATAATCAATTAAATCGTTGTCCTCAGACGGCAGATGTTCGTCAAGCTCTATAGTCTGAACTTTTGACAATTGTCTATAGCGGTCAATAGCCTTATTCCTTGCCACAACAGTAAGAAATGATTTTATTGACCCCTTCTCAGGGTCAAATAGTTCAGGTTTTTTCCAAAGTTCAAGATAAACATCGCTGACGCAATCCTCTATATCCTCATATGTGCCCACATTCCCCAGCACACTGCCGGCAACAATCCATAATAGTTTATTATATTTTTCCATGATTGCATAAAATGATTCAGGATTATCTCTGTTAAGTTGTGTCACCAACTTTTCATCACCCACGGCAATACCTCCGTAATGGGACTTATAAGCGCTTATACTTAATATAACGAACAGTTTATGAAAAACACTTAATCGCTCCAACTCTCACCGCATTTACTACAAATTATAGCATGAGAGAGGCGCAAATATCAACTTAATTCAGAGTGTTGCTATATAAAAATATCCCACACAGAAAAAATATTCTCTGCCGGGATATTTCTCTATATAAGTGAGAGTTGATTTTCGACTATAACAATTACCCTCGCTTAAAATATTACCAACAAATCTATCCCGCCGAATCGCCTTGTTCGCTTTTATTGACTACGGTAAATCCAAAAACTCTGCCGCTTTCATAATGCGTGGCGTTTTAAGTCCTGATTGCAAGAAATCGCTATCGCCCGTCATTAGGATATCCGCTTTCGCATGGAGTGCCGCACGGAGTATAGGTCGGTCGTTTTTATCAGAAATTTTATCCTCGTCTGCGTGTTTTACAGCCGGCACCGGTGCAATTTCCACAATCGGAATTGCCTCGGCAAGAAAACGCTCTAAATGAGGAATGCGTTGTGGAAATTTCCTATTAAACACTCGTCGCAGTTCTTCCAGCGAAAAAGTGCAAATCAGCCCTTGATATGGCGCCTCAACTGCCTTTTTATACGCCTGATGTGGAATGCTGTTCGGCGAATAGATTGCAGAGATGAGAATGTTGCTGTCAATGAGAACTCTCATATTCGCCCTCTACTTCTTCGCGAACTTCATACATCAATGCATCTAAATCTTCTTGGGAATGTATCCCTGCTTTTGCCCATTCTCCTGCCATGGATTCCTGTAATTGCTCCATTGCATATATGGCAGGGTTCATTAAAATAACACGGTTGTTTTCGTAAATCAACGCAACACGATCACCTGTTGAAAGACGCATGTTTCGGCGTATGTCAATCGGCAAAGTAATTTGCCCTTTTGACATGACTTTTGCAGTATTAAAAATCATAGTCCGCACCTCTTTCTTTTTTGACTAAGTAGGGTATACCCTACCTAATCTAACTATACGTCATAAGAAGAAAAAAATCAATCAAAACTTCAGTTTCATGTCAAAAGAAATCCGTTACTCACCCTTGCTTTTTAAACAGCTTTTCATTCCCTCGCTTAAAATTGCCGGTAGCTTTCGCCATAATTAACTGTGCATCTTTTCCTCCGGCTTTGCTGATTTTAGCAATAAAATCAGTAGCTCTTTTTCCACTGAGCACAGTCACCTGTTTCCCCTCGTAGGAGATAAAAACTTTATTATCTTTTGTGATTCTATATGTAAAAATTTCCTCATCGAGAATACCTCGTTTATCTATAGAGCTACCCATTGTTACCTCCGCTTAATATAATTTCTACCCACAATTTTACTCCGCCAAACTGCCTTTCTTCCTCAACATCCAGACAACACCTACGAGCTGGTTATCAAGGTCGCTGTATTCGCTCTGCTGAGAACGAATATAACCCTCAAACATTGCTTTTTTGTCGGGGTGCTTTTCTATTAGCTCGTTTGCCCTTTGGGTTATTGCCACCATTTCAGTATCACTATCCATACTTCCGCTTTCATCTTCTGAAACACTAAAGGTCTCTGCAAGCTCCAAGCCTGACTCCTCAAACAACTTAAGCCACTGTGTTCCTGTAAGATATTCATAATTATTGTAAGCCACATCTTCCTGAGAGCCGCCATCCTTGAGGTACGCTTCGTCAATCATAATATAGCCGCCTGCTTTAACCGTTTGCTTCAGCTTTTGCAGAGTTTCGGCAGGACTGCCTAAAGCATCGCCCGCCGCACCCATTATAACAACATCATAGCCTCTCGCCGTCTCTACTACGGCGTTAATATCACCGACTTCAAAACTACATAAATCCGCAACACCGTGCTGATTCGCTTTTTGCACAGCAAAATCAATAAACTCCGAAATCAGGTCAACGCCTTTTACTTTAACTCGCAATTTTTCAGCAACCGCAACCGACACAGCGCCCTTACCACAGGCTAAATCCAATACGGTCGTATTTTCTGATGTCGTAATATGCTTTTCAATCAGCTCTACCATTACGGTCGGGTCACTTCCGAGTTCCCAAAAATCTTGCAACAGATATGGCAAATACGGCAGTAAGTCCGTAGTTTCAGCAGTCAGTGAACCTGCCAGTTTTTCCTCTATTGTTTTGTCCATTAGATCAACCCCTAATCTCAATAGCTTTCATATGACTCGCAAAGTCGCTCATCTTTTTCACTATTATTTTAAACTCAACGTTTTCACTCAGCGATTCAAACATAGGGTCACTGAAATACTTCACCATGTCATTTACAACTGCCGCTTCATTTCTTGGTGCGAGATCTGCATTTTCTGCAAGAAAAGTCTCCAACTTATCAAAAAAGCTATCTGTTTTAAGCGCAATCGGGAAAAAATCATTTATGCAGACATCTGCAAATTTACTCAGCAGACCTATAGCCTTTTCAGGTAACGCACAAAGCTGATACATCTGTGCCCCCAAGAAATACATCATGGCGACATTATTTACATTTAGATGTTTCATATTAAAAGTGTCTGCTATTATTTCCGCTCTGAGATATATCGGCTCGGCTTTTTCAAAATTACTGAGATTGTTTTGCAGATTTACCATCATCGATTGGAAAAGAGTCATTAAATTTTGAAATAAATCAGCTTGCAGGGCCTCTTGCGATTTTTCTTCATTTCCCAATAATTTATAGGCTTGTGAAATGAGCGTTACATCGGGCGTGGGAACTATCAATGCTTCACCAAGTAGTTCCAAAACCGTCGCTCCGTCACCAAGTGTTAAATAGCACATTGCCTCTATATTGGTTGTGCTCACAACCATGCTATGATCTTTGCTGTTTAATCTGACTCTTTCGCACAGCCTTATTGCATCCTTAATAATCTCTTCGGTTCGCTCTGCACTACCTGCCATTCCGGCATGGTTTAGGTATAAAACTGCCATTCTTGTCAGCAAAATATAACAGGAATAGTATTTCTTAATAATCCCCTCACTCTCAGCTATGACTTCCTCAAAAGACTTTTTTGTAAAGTCTGATGCGAGCCGCTGATATATTTTTGAAATGTCACCCTCTGTCATTTGCGGTGTATAATCCATCAAAGTATCAATACTGATGTCAAAATAAGAGGCAAGCATTGGAAGAAACGCAATATCAGGATAACTTACACCTGTCTCCCATTTTGATATAGATGCCTTCGTAACACCGAGATATGCCGCAAGCTCTTCCTGCGTCACACCTTTCTCACGTCGCTTCTGCGTAATAATCGCCGCACAGTTTATATCTTTCATGTTCTCACTCACCATCCTATACCCTTTTCTTATTAAAAACAGCAATTGAGCCAAGTATCAGCAAGGCAATCATTACTCCGCAAATTGCCATAGCCAAAGTAAAATCTGAGGGCTCGCCCGTTCCGTTCAGAAGAGAAAGTGTTCCGCTTAAAAGTGAAATCGGGTTAAATCTCGCCGCATTTGACACAATCGAAATAATATTGAGGGTTATTACCACAGCGAGACAACTGAGCAGACTTCCAAATATGTTGCCGAAAAGAGTGCCGCCAAAAATCAGCAAAGATATCATCAATATTCCAAACAACCACGGCGCACCAAAGACTATAAAGGCATTGTCAATCGTACCGATTTCCCAAAAATGTGCTGTGTACAAGTAGCATAGCACAAGGCAAAGCAGGTAAGCGGCTGTCCACATGAGACTTGAACTTAAAAATTTAGAAAGTATCACAGTATGTCGCTTTAATCCCTTTGTCAACAAATTTACCAGAGTGCCCTTGCTAAATTCGTTTGACATGATTCCACTAAATATTATTACAAGAACAATCATGCCCATCTGACCAACATTGTTGAAAAATTGACCCCATGAGTCAAATGCAGTTGGCTCGGCCATGATTATTGTTATGCCACCCATATCCCCCATGCTGTTTAATATCTCCGGTGCCAGTCTTGCAAAAAGCGGACTCATCATCCCGAAAATCGCAAAAACTGCAAGTAAGATATAAAAACGGTAAGTCGCAACGCTTTCGTAAAATTCTTTTTTCGTTATTGCAAAAAACTGATTCAACTCGACACCTCCAAAAACAAATTTTCGATGGATACGTCTGCCGCTTCACATCTTGCAGGAATAATATTATCTTTCCTAAGCGTCTGTAATATTTCGCTTGAATCAATTTCATGGTCAAATTCAAGAGTTATCGTTTTTGATTTATGTTTAACTTTTAAGTCGCTGATTGTACTTTCAAGAACTATTTTCCCTTTGTTTATAACTGCCACTGCGTCACAAATCCTCTCCACATCTGAAAGTATATGCGTTGAAAATACAACGGTTGTTTTGCCTTTGATTCGTGTTAAAATTTCTAAGATTTCTTTTCTCCCGATAGGATCAAGTGCGGAAGTCGGTTCATCACAAATCAAGAGCTTTGGCTCGCTAATCAATGCTTGCGCCATGCCAAGCCTTTGCTTCATCCCCCTCGAAAAACCACCAATTTTTCTGTTTACATCAGCCAGACCAACGAGCTCAAGCAACTCCGCAGTTCGATTTTTTATAACCTTATCACTCAGCCCTGTAATTTCTCCGCAAAGTCGCAGATATTCCTTCGGGCGCATATAGTTATAAAACTCAGGAACATCAGGTAAGTAGCCGACAAGCCGATTTGTTTTCGTCGCACCGAAACAGACGCGCTCACCGCAAATATCAATTTCGCCGCTGTCCGCCTCCAGTAAACCCAAAGCCATTTTCATTGTAGTGGTCTTCCCTGCTCCATTTGCTCCGATAAAACCGAAAATGCAATTTTCGGGAACAGAAAACGAAACGTCATCGACAGCTTTCCGACCGTTAAAACTTTTTGTCAAATTACGTATTTCGAGCGTATTAATCTTACTCATCTCCTTTTCCCAGCGTAAAATAAAGCACCGGGCCTATAATGCTGATAAAGCTGACAATAACCCAAAGAACCCGACTGCCCCGCCGATATGTTTTGTGTCTCAAAACATGGACTAAAGCAGCAATCATCAACCCAAACTGGACTACAACTAACGGTATCAAAAAAGGTATAAATTCAGAAATGTTTTCAAGCATTTTCGTTCCCTCACTTTCATATAATATTCCAATGTCAACAGGTTAAGGATACTCATCCTAACTCGTCATTGCGGGCTTGACCCGCAATCCCCTCAGAAATGCGCACTATTCGTGGGATTCCGCGTCAAGCGCGGAATGACGATAATATTTTGCTTTTCTTAACCGGTTGACATTATATAATAATCTATTATACACGAAACAAAATCAACCATCAATCGACTTGTGGTTGACTTTGTGAAAAAATGTATCTTGTAGGGAAACTTTACTGAACAGTTCCTAAGCATGGCACAATCTGAATAAGCGCTGAATACAACTTGTTCACCTCAGACAATCGGCTCTAAGTGTGCCTGAAAATGCCTGAGTATCTCAGGTTCCCAAGTGATGCGGTAGCCTCTTTTGATACTGCTTGCATAATCTTTAATCGCCACAAGAGCGTCAACAACTACATCCAAATGAGCTTGCGTGTACACTCTTCGAGGTATGGCAAGGCGGGTAAATTCAAATTCTGACTCTAATTGCTTCCCGCTATCGGGGTCATTGCCGAGCATGAAAGAGCCAATATCGCAACACCGTATGCCTGCCTCTTTGTACAGCTCCAGAGCCAAAATCTGCGCAGGAAACTCGTGGTAAGGAATATGCGGAAACATAGCCTTAGCGTCAACAAAAATTCCGTGCCCACCAACGGGCGCTTGATAAATGACACCATTTTCATCGAGCTTAGAAGCCATGTACTCCATCTGACCAATGCGGTACCGTAAATAATCCTCTTCGATACCCTCATAAAGACCGATGGCTAACGCTTCCATCTCACGACCCGAAAGCCCTCCGTATGAGTAAAAACCTTCATAGCTTATGCAATTTGCCTTTACCTTTGGGACAAGCTCGGAGCTTCCGTCTTTAACACCTACAATGCCACCCATGTTGACAATCCCATCTTTTTTAGATGAAATTGTGCATGTGTCAGCGTAGGTAAATTGCTCAGCAACAATGTCTTTGATTGATTTATCTTCATACCCTGCTTCATCACGCTTGATAAAGTAGGCATTCTCTGCATAACGTGCGGCATCTAGATTTAGATGAATATTGTACTTTTTGCAAATCAGCGCAACATCACGCATATTCTGCATTGAAACAGGTTGTCCGCCGGCGGAGTTGTTTGTAATTGTCATAACAACTACTCCAACATTTTCTGCGCCAAGCTCATTTATAAGGGCTTCAAGTCTCGTAATGTCCATGTTGCCTTTAAATTTGGCACGGACACCGGGGTTTCTCGCCTCTTCAACTACACAATCAATGGCACGCCCTCCCGCAAGCTCAACATGAGCACGAGTGGTGTCAAAGAACATATTGGAGATAGCAAACTTGCCTTCGCAAAGCAACAGCGGAAACAAAACCTTTTCAGCCGCACGCCCTTGGTGTACAGGCTGAACATAGTCATAACCGAAAATATCCCGGGCGGCGGCTTCAAGTTTCGTATAACTCGATGCTCCCGCATAGGCCTCATCCCCACTCATAATCCCCGCCCACTGACCGACACTCATAGCATTTGTACCCGAATCGGTCAAAAGGTCGATGTAGACATCTTCACTCTTTAGCTGAAAAACATTAAACTTTGCCTGTTTAATCTTAGCCTCTCGTTCCTCTCGGCTGAGAATGCGAATCGGCTCCACAGACCTAATGCGAAACGGTTCCGCGACATACTTAATCGACACGATTATTCCTCCACTACGCTTTCTTTAAGACAGCGACTGCTTCGACTTCAACTAAAACATTCTTGGGGAGCTGCCTCACAGCGACAGTAGACCTTGCGGGTTTATCATCAGCAAAATACAATGCATAAACATCATTAAAATCGGCAAAATGAGCCATATCAGTGATAAAACAAGTGGTTTTTAGAACTAGAGATAAATCACTACCTGAATCTTCAACAAGTGCTTTTAAGTTCTTCATAACTTGCTCAGTCTGTGATTTTACATCATCGCCCACAATTTCTCCCGTCTCAGGCGACAGAGGAATTTGCCCCGAAGTGTAGACGAGATTTCCAAAAACTGTAGCTTGGCAGTACGGCCCAATAGCCGCAGGTGCATTTTTAGTCTCAACTCTGTTAATCATAATGTTTTTCCTCCAAAATTAATTTTATAATATTTGTGCAAAGGTAGCAGGTGATGGGCTGTTTGCGGAGTCTTTTTTGCGAGAACAGCGGTGTAGATCCCGATGGCTCGCAAAAAAGCGTAGCAAATTGCCAATCATCTGCGGAATGTTTAGCAATAGTCAATCAGGATAGTACTAAAACTCATGAATCAAGGCACTTCAGCAACGCAAAGCCTTGCTTTTCGCACATTCTACCACACTAACCACAAAAAAGAAACCAACAAAACAAAAAAACTCTTGACAATTTGGTTTAATGACGTTAAACTATATTTGCGTTAACGTCATTAAACCTCTATTCATTTTAGTTGGGAGTGATAATAATTGGACGATTATAAATTAGGTGTTCAAGAATCAAAGTTCGCAGATATTATATGGAGCGCTGAGCCTGTCGGTTCCGCTAAGCTCGTGAAACTCGCTGAAGACGCTTTAAACTGGAAAAAATCCACAACATTTACAATGCTGCGGAGATTATGCGAGCGAGGGATATTTAAAAATGAAAATGCGGTTGTAACTGCTCTTATGAGTCGGGATGAATTTTACTCAGGGCAGAGCCGCCATTATGTCGAGGACACCTTTGGTGGGTCGTTACCTCGGTTTATTGCTTCATTTTTCGGTGGTAAGGAGATGACAGAAGAACACATAGCAGAGTTAAATCGTATGATAGACGAATATGAAGGAAAAGGTGACGATAATGGATAGTTTGTTTTTATCTATACTAAACATGAGCTTAACGGGTGCGCTTGTTATAGCTGTTATCTGCTTTACGCGACTGTTTTTAAAGCGAGTTCCGAAAATTATTTCATATTGTCTCTGGGCTGTTGCAGGGATTCGTCTCATATTGCCTATAACAATTGAAAGCATTGTTGGACTAATTCCGTCATTCGGTTTTGAAATTTTTAGTGCAGCTCAGCAGTTAAACGATTTTGCATCTGCCGGTAATTACGCAGGTGCCGGATTGACTGCATCATTTACAGAAGTAGCTCCTACGCAGCTTGCTCAGCCGTCAACAGCTACGCTATATACCGGCATCACAAACGCTGCAAATCCTGCTATACCGTGGGTTTCAGTTGGGGCTTATGTTTGGCTATTAGGTCTTTGTGTTATGGCACTTTATGGTGTGGTGTCTTATCTTATGTTAAAACAAAAACTCCGTGATTACACACATATTGAAGATAATATTTATGAGTCACAGCAGATTAAATCTCCGTTTGTACTTGGAATTATACGTCCGAAAATATTTTTGCCGCATGGCTTGTCGGCGGATGAATATGATTATATCGTATTACACGAGCAAACACATATAAAACGTTTTGACCACATTGTGAAATTTGCAGCATACTTTATCTTGGCGGTACATTGGTTTAATCCGCTTGCGTGGGTCGCTTTTCTTCTGATGTGTGCAGATATGGAAATGTCATGTGATGAGCGAGTTCTTAAAGGCATGGGTGATGAGCTGAAATTCAGTTATACACGCTCACTCGTAACATTTGCAGGAAAGCGAAGTCTTATTGGTACAATTCCTCTCGCTTTTGGTGAGGGTGGCATGAAAGAAAGGGTGAAAAATGTGCTGAAATTTAAGAAGTGCTCTAAAATCGCAATCGCTTGTGCAGTGGTTTTGGTACTTGCACTGAGTGCCGGACTTTTGATGAACAGCTCGGTTGCACAAGGGGAAGAAACAACTATTGGCGACACAGTGCTTTCCTTTAGAGTAACCGAAGTGGATGACGAGGGAAATGTTAAAGCTTTTGAAGTTAGCCGTCGCGGTACTGATGATTTATATGGCATTGATTTTATCGATCCGGATGTTTTACAGCAACTTTTGAATTTGGACTATTTAGAAGAGGACGCTCCGCCTTCACACAGTGCAGGTATTTATTCGAATGAAAAAAACATAGGTCAATACCTAGCAGTCCCTGAGCTCACTGAGGAATTGGACGAAGAAGATGTTGTCACATGGGAAGAAGAACTACAGCTTTTAAGAAGCAATGAACTTAGTACATGGAGAGAAATGAGCGATGCAGCAGAAGAAATGTCTTTACACATCGAATTTCCGTCATATTCATCTGAAGTAATTGTTGATACTCGTGAGTATTTTTTATGGACACCCGAAGGATATGAGCGTGATGAGGCGCTTGAAATTATATTCTCGCTCCCTTTGCCGGCAGCAAATTGGCAACTTGAAGATGTGCGTCTTGGTGACAAATTTTTAGATTACGGACCGCATGTATATTCAATAAGGATATTCTACACCATACCCGAAATTCGCATTGGGCTCATTCCGGAGGCGCATGGAAATCTCTTGGTAATTGCTGCGTACTTGTTTGAGCGTTTTAGTGATTTGAATACGGTCACCTTTTTCAGCACCGGAGGCGGTGATTGGGTTAGTATACATAGAGGTCAGTAGCAGCTATTTGCGTAGTCTTTTTGCCACCCCTCGCCGCACAGCGACGGGGGGTGGCTCTCGAGTCTCGCAATTCTCTACGGTTCCATTAATCGCAATAATCAAACCTAGCGTTAAAGAATCGAAGCATGGGTGGCTCGTATATGAACTTAAGCCCACGTATTGAATCCCTGTTTTTGTAAAGATTTATAATCGCATCAGCCGTCACATCCATGTGTGCGTAGGTGTAGACACGGCGGGGAATTGTCAGCCTGACTGTTTCGAGTTTTGGTTTATGGTTCTCCCCTGTTTTCTTGTCACGCCCTGCGGAGACAAAACCACGCTCCATTGAACGAACGCCCGACTCAATATAGAGGTGAGCCGCCAAAGTCTGAGCAGGCAACTGCTCTTGCTCTAAGTGCGGCAAAAATGCGCGTGCATCAAGGAAAACACCGTGTCCGCCAATAGGTTTGACGACAGGGACACCCGCCTCTATAAGTTTATCACCGAGATAAGCCACCTGCTCTACCCTATGGCGAATATATTCATACTGACAGCTCTCTTTGATACCAATAGCAAACGCTTCCATATCACGCCCCGACATACCGCCGTATGAGGGCATACCTTCAAAGACAACGACCATTTCACGTGAACGTGTGTACATATCATCATCGTTCATAGCCAAAAATCCGCCCATGTTGACAATGCCGTCTTTTTTTCCGCTCATGGTCGCTCCATCGGCATAGCTGAACATCTCTTTTATTATAGCCTTTATAGTCTTATCGGCATAACCATCTTCACGTGATTTTATGAAGTAAGCATTCTCAGCGTAGCGAGTTGCATCGTAGAAAACTTTGATGCCGTGTTTACTGCAAAGAGCGTGGACATCACGCATATTTGCCATAGAAACAGGTTGCCCGCCCGCTAAGTTTACCGTGACAGCCAAACAGACATACGGAATCTTATCTGCACCGACCTCATTTATTAAAGATTCCAGTTTTTTAAGGTCGATATTACCTTTAAACGGCAAGTCGATCTCAGGGTCATGTGCTTCGTCCACGACAATATCTCTGAAAATAGCGCCGTTTGCCTCCTGATGATAGCGTGTTGTGGTAAAGTACATATTGCCGGGAACATAATCGCCGGGCTTTATGAGAAGTGTGGACAAAATGTTTTCAGCACCTCTACCTTGGTGTGTTGGAATAACATGTTTAAACCCGAAATGATCTTTAACGGTTTCTTCCAAATGCAGCCAGTTACGAGAACCTGCATACGCCTCGTCGCCAATCATCATACCTGCCCACTGGCGGTCACTCATGGCATTGGTACCACTGTCGGTGAGCAGGTCGATGTAGCAATCCTCAGATTTGAGCAAAAACGTGTTAAACCCCGCTTCTTTGATAGCTTCGACGCGCTCCTCACGTGTCAAAATGTTTGGTGTCTCTACTACTTTAATGCGATAGGGCTCTGCCGGATATTGTTTCATGATGTTTCTCCTAAAATAAAATTGTGGTTTATAACTGTTCTTCCGACTAGCAGATGATGAGCAGTTTGCACTGGTTTTTCGGGAGAACAGCGGTGTAGATCCCGATGGCTCCCGAAAAACCAGGGTGAACTGTTCATCATCTGCGAGAATTTTGAACAGTTTCGATAGTTTATTAAAACGTCTGTAATAACGTTCCTTTGTCAAGAAATGTAAGCGCAGAAAATGCCTTGTACATCTCATAGTCAAATTCTTTCGTCTGAGCGAGTGCTTCTGTTATGTCAATGTCGATATACTTATCCCCCTGCATGGTCACAACACGTGATTTCTGACCTGAGGCGAGAAGAGTAACTGCCTTGTAGCCCATTGAAGTTCCCACAACACGGTCGCGCACATGTGGAGAACCGCCCCGCTGTATATGACCAAGTGCAGTAAGTCTGGTTTCAATGCCAGTTGCTTCTGCGATTTTATCTGCTACCCCATAAGCAGGCTCAGCACCCTCTGCGACAATGACACAAAAATTGTTGCGCCCCGCAAGGCGAGCAGCCCTTATGCGTTCAATGACATCTTTTTCAAAATCATACTTAACTTCAGGGACTAAGATAATGGTCGCGCCCGTTGCAATCCCAACAGCGAGAGCTAAATGCCCCGCATGACGGCCCATAACCTCAACGACGGAGCAACGCTCATGAGACTGCATAGTGTCGTTGAGCCTGTCAACAGCGTCAATGGCTGTATTACAAGCAGTATCAAATCCGATAGTATAAGAGGTGCATCCAATGTCATTGTCAATAGTACAAGGTATACCTATAACAGAAATGCCATGCTGGGAAAGATCCAGTGCACCTCGAAAAGTACCATCGCCACCTATGACAACAATCCCCTCAATTCCCATATGCTTACAAGTGTCGGCAGCTTTCTGCACTCCCTCCGGTGTGATAAATTCTTTTGACCTTGCAGTGTAGAGTATAGTTCCGCCTCTAACAGTTATGCCTTTTACACCTGATTGGTTGAGGCTGACAAAATCTCCTGAAATAAGCCCTGCATAGCCGTGTTTTACGCCGATGCATTCAATTCCGAGACACTCGCATGTCCTCACAACACTCCTTATTGCGGCATTCATGCCCGGAGCATCACCACCCGAGGTTAAAACCCCAATCCTCTTTACAACACTTTCAGTCGCCATTTTAAAATTCATTCCTTTCTTTCAACTCGAAGCATAATAAAATCCATGAAAAGGTATGGATTTTTTGTACATCAATTGCGGTTCCCCGTAGGGAGAGCAATTCATACATTCCCTCGTTAGCGTGATTTTCACGCTAACTTCATTCCTTTCTCTACCGTTTCAACAATGCATTAACCAAAGCCTTAGCGAAAATTGTTCAATCTATCTAAATTCTAACATATTACCATCATATATTTCAATCCGTTTTAGTAAAAAAATACTTGGAGTTTTAATTTTTTCATCTAATCCAAGAATAGTAAGAAAATCATTCTGTGAAACTGTTGGGTTCTGGGCGGATATAATCGCGCTAATCTCTATCTTAGAACCACTCAAAACACGAACATACTCGTACTTTATGTGAGGTGCAATATCTATTTTGTTCACGCCACTTTTAGTTTTCTTTGAAATACTTAGATGTTCCTTAGCAAACAAATCTCCTGCTAATAGGGCAGTTTCTTCAAGTGTTTCTTTACTTTTACTACTTCCATCAACGCTTGCATTCTCCTCATCAAAATAATGTAATATACAGCTTACTTTAACCCATTTGATATTGCTAAACTTACGCTCAGGTGAATACACCTCTAAAATACTGAGTCCCTCTGGCAGAAACTCATTTATATTTTTGGGAAATCCCTTACCCGAAAAACCTACGTCAATAATTTCACAAACACTCTCACACCCAACAGAAAGTGGCAATGCCACCGATATATAAGGGTGTGGATTAAATCCCTCAGAATATGTGAGCTTCACACCTGCTCTTAGAAAAGAGCGTTTAAAAGTCTCCATCAAATCGAGATGTGAAATGAACTTTGCTCTACCTGTCTTAGTGTAGAGGCATCTAATTTTAATCATATCCACCTCCACGCACGTTTATTATGCTCCATGGCAAAACTTCATCACCTGAGCGCTCGCGTGTTGCATAATCATCAGGGCTTAGACCACACTCACTAAAAGCACTGAGCCACCTGTCAAGTGAAAAATGCTCACTCCATGAGTCAAATTTTGCGCCGCTTCGCCATGCTATTTCAATGACCTTACCTAATTTTCTATCGCCGCGCGAAAGAGCCGCCTCAATAAGACCCTGTTCAGGTGAATGATAGTTGTAAGTAATCTTCTTAGATTTAATAGCACCTTTGAGCAAGTTTACACGCCTGAGATATTCGGAAATGCTTATTTGCCCCTCCCTTTCAAACGGGGTATGGGGCTTTGGTATAAAGCAAGATGTGGAAACAGTTAGGCGAACACCTCTGCGCTCGTTATATGTGTGCTGTTTCCATGTATCAAGCACTTTATGGGCAAGATTTGCGATTTCAATGACATCATCATCAGTCTCGGTTGGTAAACCCAGCATAAAATATAGTTTTACGGTGTTATACCCACCACTAAATGCCACGGCACACGCACCTAGTAGCTCTTCTTCAGTTATGTTCTTGTTTATATGGTCGCGAAGTCTCTGACTCCCCGCTTCCGGTGCAAATGTCAGCCCCGATTTCCTTACTTTCTGCACGCGTTGCATCAAATCAATGCTGAAATTATCCGCCCTGAGTGAAGGTAAACTCAGATTTATTTTTCTCGGCTCACACCACTCTAAAAGGCTGTCACACAGCTCATCTAAATGCGGATAGTCGCTGGTGCTGAGTGATAATAGCGCAAGCTCATCATAGCCTGAGTTCAGAAGCGATGCTGTCCCCTGCTCCTTTAGTTTTTCTGGAGAGCGCACCCTAAACGGCCCCGTCGTGTACCCGGCAGAACAAAACTTGCACCCTCTGCGGCAACCACGAAACAGTTCAATCATCGCCCTGTCATGCACTATTGATGCTGACGGGATAATTGGATTTGTTGGAAAAAAAGAACTGTCTAAGTCTTTAACAATCCGCTTACTTATCGGAGGTGAATTTTCGGTATATACGCTAGGCACATATGAACCTATGACTTTACTTGCACTGAGCAGAAAATCCGCCTTGCTCTCACTTTTCATGTATAGCGACACAAGCTCAGGCGCTATTTCCTCACCCTCGCCGACAACGAACAAATCCACAAAATCAGACATAGGCAGAGGATTATAGCTACATGACCCACCTGCGATGATAATCGGGTCAGTATCGCTACGCTCCTCACTTCTCACCGCAATGCCTGCAAGGTCAAGCATATTTAACATGTTTGTGTATGACAGTTCATATCCGAGTGAAAACGCAATTATATCAAAATCGCGTATAGCTTCGTGGCTTTCAAGCGCAAAAAGCGGTATATCCACATTTCGGAGTTCTTCTTCCATATCAGTCCACGGCGCAAAAACTCTCTGGCACCACACGCCATCGATCCCATTGAGAACACCATATAAAATCCGAATCCCAAGATTGGACATTCCAATCTCGTATGTGTCCGGAAAACACAGCGCTATTTTGAGTTTCACGTCATTTTCACTCTTGGAAATTTGACCGTATTCCCCACCGATATATCCGGCAGGCTTACGAACTTTGTTTAGTATCTGCTCAATTTTCTCCAATCAGGCACCTCAAAACTTATTACTATGGTGACTATTCAGGACCTTATCGTCATTCTGCGCGTAGTCGCAGAATCCGGTACACATTCTATCAAAATCGCCCAAATTGTTCAAAATATGTCGTGTTTTCTAAGTGGATTCTGCGACTTCGCGCAGAATGACACTAGTACTGAATAGTTAAATTAATATTTATACCTGCCCAATTAATTTTATTGATTCTGTAACAAGTGCTTTAAACTGCGGTGCAGACTTGTCTGCCATCTCCTGAACCTCGTCATGTGTAAGTGGTGTCGGAGATATGCCTGCCGCAAGATTAGAAACACATGAAATACCGCAGACTTTCAGCCCCATATGGTTTGCCGCAACTGCCTCGCAAGCTGTGCTCATCCCCACAACATCGCCACCAACCGCCGCACTCAGCCGAATATCCGCAGGAGTTTCAAATGAAGGCCCTGAAAACTGCATGTAAACACCTTTTTGCAGTTTTATATTAAGAGCTTTCGCCGCAGATTTAATTTTTTTACGCAAGTCCTTTTTATAAATCTCACTCATATCAGGGAATCTTGTTCCAAGTTCTTCAATATTTTCGCCAATCAGCGGATTTGGCACATTGAACATAATTGAGTCATTTATAAGCATAAAATCACCCGCTGAAAACGAAGGATTTACTCCGCCGCAGGCATTTGTTAAGAAAAGCACTTCTGCACCCAAAAGACCCATCAGACGAATCGGCAAAACCACGTCATTCATCGAATAACCTTCGTAGTAGTGGACACGCCCTTGCATAACAACAACAGGCACATCTCCTACATTGCCAAAAACAAACCGCCCCTGATGTCCGGGAACTGTACTCACGGGAAAACCTTCAATTTCAGTGTAACTGACTGTCGCTTTCACATCAATTTCATCAGCATATCCGCCTAAACCTGAGCCGAGTACCAACGCCACCTTAGGCACAAAATCAGTCTTACTCCGCACTATATCACGGCATTTAAGTAGTTTTTCATAAGTTGCGTTCATTCGCTACCTCCAAAATTTGTTAATATACTAAGTATATAGTATGTAAGCTACTCTGTAAAGGAAAAGTACGGTTGCGATGAAATATATTTTTTGATAAAATATACTCCCTAGGATAACTAAACCACTGCATAAGGAGAAAGGTGCAATGATAGGCGAAGTTTATGAAACAACCATCACAGGATATGGGTCAAGTGGTGAAGGTGTCGGGCGGCTTTCGGACGGAAGAGTCATCTTCGTGCGTAACTCCGCACAGGGTGATGTTCTGAGTGTTAGAGTAACAAAGGCGCAAAAGAGATTTGCATTCGGAGAAATCGTGGATATTATGTCCCCTTCCGGCCACCGCATAAAACTTGATTGCCCACACTATCCACTCTGTGGTGGGTGCGATTTTCGGCATATATCGTATGAGCATGAGCTCGAAGTCAAACTTAAACGTGTCAATGATGCACTTGAGCGGATATCAGGAATCAGTATCAAGGCTGATGAAATTCTATCTACCGGAAAACCTGATGGCTATCGCAATAAAGCTGTCTTACATAGCGATGGCAAAAATTGGGGATTTTATTCGGCAGGCAGCCATGATATTGTGCCAATTGAGATTTGCAAACTCTTGCGAGATGAAATAAATCACGCAATTGCAAACCTCTCACCTGATAATACAAAACGCAAAATTGAAGTTCGCTCTGCCCGAGACGGACTAACTCCGCCTTTCGTGGAGGAGCTGGACGGTCTTACATTTGAGGTGTCCGGTTTCTTTCAGGTCAACACTGAAGCCGCCATATTACTGCTAAATAAAGCACGCGAGTATGCCGCAATGAATAAGAATGAGACTCTACTCGATCTCTATTGTGGAGTTGGTGTTTTTACAATCTTTGTCGGCAGAGATGCCCAAAAAGCCTTAGGCGTAGAAATAAATGCCGACGCAATCAAATCCGCCAAGAAAAACGCCCGCTATAATGCACTTCCGAATATTGAGTTTATTTCCGCCGATGCGGCAAAGTGGGATACGGATATTTCACCGGACTGTATAATCATAGACCCCCCAAGAAGCGGGCTGTCAAAGGGTGTGACAAGTAAAATCATAAAGCTGTCCCCCAAGCGAATTGTCTATGTATCCTGCGACCCCGCAACCATGGCACGGGATATAAAGGCTCTTGATGGTTTTTCGGTCACTCAAGTCTGTGCAGTAGACATGTTTCCGCGCACAGCGAATGTTGAGAGTTGTTGCTTGTTGGTTAAGAGTTAATTTTGTCGCATTTCCTCTCTAAGCTCCACTCACTAATCCGTTGTAAATTTCGCTTTGGGAGTTTAATAAAATTTTATTTTCGACAATTTTCTATTGACAATTTTTCCTTTTAAAGTGTATAATCGTTTGGCTCTAAAAATATGCGCCCGTAGCTCAGCAGGATAGAGCAACGGCCTTCTAAGCCGTGGGTCAGGGGTTCGAATCCCTTCGGGCGTGCCACTGCGGGTGTTCTTACAGCATTTGAGTTGTAAGGACACTCGTTTTTATGCAGTTTGTATCATCGGCTCATAGCTGACGGTCACTCCTCTTCGGGTCTGCATGGATATCTCAGGAAGCTCCACAAATTCAGGGATTTCAATCGTACCGACGCAGTTATAATAAATTGCGAGTTTTTGCACATGTACGCCGTCTATCTTTTCGCTCTGATGGACTTCAATACGCTCTATGAGTTCATTGAGTATGCGCTCATTGAGCTTTTTTATGCGAGTATATTTACGTACAGAGGACATAAACATGTCTTTGGTGAGTGCCTTTGACTGTTGCTTTTCAAGCTCCGTGCCGATGATTTTTATCTTCTCGGCAAGCTCCTTTTGTTCCGCCTCGTACTGTGCCGACATTTTGGAGAACCGTGAGTCGTCAATTT
>Ga0209755_10001210_pt1 | contig 41839 bp, 30 predicted proteins | sample TergutCo191P1_FD_187301 | JGI IMG/M metagenome (GOLD analysis project Ga0209755, IMG submission 187301) | Cornitermes sp. P1 segment gut microbial communities from Petit-Saut dam, French Guiana - Co191P1 (SPAdes) (version 2) | ecosystem: Host-associated > Arthropoda: Insects > Digestive system... | reverse complement strand
GGTAACTGGTGACATCGAGGTTGCTATGAACGTGCTGTGCATGAATGTTGCGCACATTATTAGGGCTTCTTTGCGACTTTTTTATCGAAAGTTATTTTCGTCTTTTTTTAGCGATTTTTTCATAATATCTTATTGTCGCTAGGTTTTACAGCAGACCCTAGTTAAGCGAATAGCCGGCGTACCATTAAAAGGAATGCCGGTTATTGCTTTATATAAAAAGCAAGTACATATGGAAACCGGCAAAGATAGCCGAAGCTAGAGCCTATCCACCACTGCTTTGAAACTGTTTGTATCGAATTAAATGCTCATAGAAAAGATAAGACGAGGAACACCACATGACAAACTTCAACTTCCTAAAAGCTGACCCACAGTTTGCGTCCTTTGCTGATACAGCAGCACAGGCTGAGCTTGTTTTGTCTATAAGTCCCACCCTCTCCGCTACAGGCAGTAGGACGGCGTTGGAATTTGCGGTTAAGTGGCTTTATAGTGTGGATAGTTCTCTTGCAAAACCGTATGATGAGAAGCTTGTCACCCTTGTAAACACAGAAGATTTCAAAGACTTGCTTCCTGTCGGGCTGTTTCCCAAAATAAACTATATACGCAAGTTGGGCAATACTGCTACACATAATCCCAATGGTGTTACCGCAGACAAAGCTTTGCTGTCGCTTGAAAATCTGCACAGCTTTATGAACTTTGTCGCATATTGCTATGGCACTGAATATGAAGAAGTTGCTTTTGATAAAAAACTCGCACAAGAGGCAAAACTCGTACACTCTGCACCAACTGAACCCGAGCTTGATTTTGACTCCATGCTCACTGAGAATTTACCAGTACGTGAAGAACTGACCGCAAAGCGTATCAGCAAGCTAAAGCAAGGATACACTGTAAAACCCATTGACTTCACTGAGGATCAAACCCGCAAGGCATATATCGACGTTATGCTTGAAGATGCTGGATGGCAACGTGGCAAAAACTGGGAAGATGAATATACAATAGACGAAATGCCAAACAGCTCCGGGTTTGGCAAGGCCGATTATGTGCTGTTTGGTGACGATGGTTTGCCACTTGCGGTTATAGAAGCAAAGCGTACAAGTGTAAATGTAGAAAAAGGCCGTCAACAAGCGGTTTTGTATGCAGATTTTCTTGAGAAAAAGTTCGGTGGCAGGCGTCCCATTATATTCCTAACCAACGGTTATGACACTCGTATTTGGAATGACAAGTACTATCCGGAACGCCCCGTGTCGGGAATATACTCAAAACGTGATTTGGAAAAAGAATTTAACAAAATGAAAGACCGCAAACCACTTAGAGGTGTTGCAGTCAAAGATGAAATATCAAACCGCTACTATCAAAAAGAGGCCATTCAGTCTGTGTGTGATGCATTTTGGGAACGTAACCGACGTAAGACGCTTCTTGTAATGGCGACAGGCAGCGGAAAAACTCGCACTGTTATTTCCATTGTAGATGTTTTAGAACGTTATGGTTGGGTAAAAAATATACTCTTCCTCGCAGACCGTACTGCACTTGTTACCCAGGCAAAGAGGGCTTTCCATAATTTGATGCCGAATCTTTCGCTTTGCAACCTCTCTGAAAACAAAGCGGATACCTCTGCTCGTGCAGTTTTCTCAACATATCAAACTATGATGAACTGTATAGATGATACCCGAGATGAACAAGGCAACCGCCTGTTTACTTCAGGGCATTTTGATTTAATAATTATCGATGAAGCTCATCGCAGTGTTTACAACAAGTACAAAGATATTTTCACTTATTTTGACGCACTTCTTGTAGGTTTGACCGCAACACCCAAAGATGAAATCGACAAAAATACATATGAGATCTTCGATTTGGAAAACGGCGTTCCAACATATGGATATGAGCTTTCACAGGCTGTACAGGACGGTTATTTGGTGGACTTTATAACCATAGAAACGGAGCTGAAATTCATGTCTGAAGGCATCGCCTACGATGACCTTTCTGCCGATGAAAAAGATGAGTATGAAAAAACATTCATTGACGAGGATGGAAGTATTCCGCCGTCTATTGATTCAGGTGCGCTTAACGAGTGGCTTTTTAACTATGACACCATCAAGAAAGCATTACATGTTTTAATTGAGCATGGACAACACATAGATTATGGCTCAAAAATCGGCAAGACCATCATTTTTGCAAAAAATCATAATCATGCCGAAAAGATTCTTGAAGTTTGGAATAAAGAGTTTCCTGACTATCCTCCCCACTATTGCCGTGTAATTGACAACTACGCAAACTACGTCCAAAGCCTTATTGATGATTTTTCTGATCCGAGCAAGTTTCCGCAAATTGCTGTATCTGTAGATATGCTTGACACAGGAATTGATGTGCCGGAAATTCTTAACCTGATGTTCTTCAAAAAAGTTTTCAGCAGAGCAAAGTTTTGGCAGATGATAGGCCGTGGCACAAGGCTTTGTCCTAACTTAATTGATGGTGAGGACAAGGAGCAATTTTATATCTTCGACCTTTGCGGTAATTTTGCTTTCTTCAGACTTGGCACAAAAGGCAAAGAAGCAGGACTTAATGTTTCATTGCAAGAACGCATTTTTAATATCAAGGTAGAACTGGTGTATAAACTACAGGATATCACATATCAAACTGATGAGTTAAAACAATATCGCTCTGAATTGGTACAGGATTTGGTTGCGAGCATCGGAGTGCTTAACCGAAATAGCTTTGCAGTAAAACAACATCTTAAAATAATTGATAAATTTCAAAGCGAAAAGGATTTTTACGGACTTACTTACGAAAACACTCTGCAAGTTTCCGAACACATTACACCCTATGTAAGACCCATACAAAATGAAATTTCTGCTGTTCGGTTTGATATGCTACTATATCAAATCAAGCTTGCTATGCTTTCCGGAAAATCATACAAAAGAGCAAAAAACGACCTCATAAAGAAGACTCAGGAACTGGCAAGATATGCCACAATTCCGGCAGTTGCCGAGCAAAGTGAGCTTGTAGAGCAGATTTTGCATAATGACTATTTAGAACGAGCCGGCATAATGGCTTATGAGGATATACGCTTAAGACTTCGTGATCTGATTAAGTTTATTCCATCTGATGAGCGCACTCGGTACCACACTAATTTTGCTGATGATGTATTATCGGTTGCGTGGAATGAGTCGCAACTAGATAACGATGACCTCAAAAATTATAAAAAGAAGGTCAATTACTATATCACCCAAAATCAAAATATACCTGCGATTGCAAAGCTTAAAAGCAACCTGCCGCTAACTTCTAATGATGTATCAGATCTTGAGAATATCCTCTGGAGTGAGCTTGGATCAAAAGAGCAATATGACACTCAATATGGCAAAACTCCATTAGGTGAGTTGGTACGTTCAATTGTCGGACTTAGTTTAAAAGCCGCTAATGAGGCGTTTTCTGAATTCTTAAGCGACACTGAGTTAGACAGTAGACAGATGCATTTTGTAAAACAAGTGGTGAACTATATAGTGAAAAATGGCATGATGAAGGATCTTGCTATTTTGCAGGAAAGCCCATTCTCTGATTTGGGAAGTGTTAGTGAGATTTTTAATATGACTTTGTTTGCAAAACTGCGTAATGTTATTGATAAGATAAATCAAAATGCCGCCGCTTGATGCGGAATCCCGAGTGCTCGAAAAACTCGAAGTTGAAAACAAAGTTTTCACCAATGTTACATCTATGAAGCGTCTTAATCGGCAGCTGTTTGACGTGGCGCCACAAAGACACTATTTCTTTACAAATCACTCATTTCAGGGTAAAGTGTTATGAAACAAAAAATGAAGGAGCCTTTGACTATGTATAAATGCAAGTATCCGAATTTGTTTTCCCCTATTCAGTTGGGCGATACCCTCTTTAGAAGCCGCCTTTTTGCCTCACCGACAGGTTATCAGAACATAAATGGCGATGGATTTCTCAATGAGGGAGCAGGAGCTTACTATGGCCGGAAGGCCATGGGCGGTGCGGCAAGCGTCACTACATTCGAAGGCATTGTGGATGGTGAACTTGGCAAAGGCGGAGATGGGCATATTTGTTTGGATACACCGAGCATTTGGCGCAATTTGGCAGGCGTAGCTTTTGGCATCAAAAGCTACGGCGCAGTGGCCTCATTGGAACTGGCTCATGCAGGTATGTTTGCAAACCGGGCTTTGTCATTTATGGGCGCAGTGCCGACAGGACCTGCATTTGGCCCTGTTGAGTGTGAGCTTGATGGCAGGATGGTCGGAGCTATGGATGATGAGCTAATCGAGCGCACAATACGCAAATTCGCCGATGGTGCGGCTCTCGCAAAGCGTTGTGGATTCGGCATGGTCACAGTACACGCAGGCCACGGATGGCTCCTACACCAATTCCTATCCCCCCGCACTAACACAAGAACCGACAAATGGGGTGGCAAGGACATAGAGAACCGCGCTAGGCTTACAGTTGCCGTCTGTGATGCCATCAGGAAGGCAGTAGGCCCCGGGTTCCCGATTGAGATCCGTATGAGCGGCTCAGAATGTTATGATGGGGGCTTTGATATCGACGAAGGAATCGCAATTGCAAAGCAGTTAGACGGGCATGTTAACCTGATTCATGTTTCAGCCGGAAATCACGAGGTTGACGAAGTTTTTGCAGTAACACATCCCAGCATGTTCCTAGAGGAAGGCTGCAATGTGAAATATGCGGCGCAAATAAAGAAGCATGTCAAAACTCCTGTCGCTACAATAGGTGCGCTCTCAGATCCCCAGCTTATGGAAGATATTATAGCCTCAGGGCAGGCCGATGTGGTTCAGGCCGCCAGGGCTCTTCTGGCAGACCCCGACTTCCCCAACAAGGCAAGGGCAGGCATTGAGCCCAGAAGATGCCTGCGGTGTCTGTCGTGCTTCTCAGATGAAATGAGTTACTGTCAGCCATTTTGCTCAATTAACCCCGAAAGCGGGCGCGAACTGGAAATGCGCGCCGACATACCGCCGGTAGTCAAGAAAAAGATTTTGATAGCAGGCGGCGGCATCGGAGGGATGCAGGCGGCCATCACATGTTCTCAGAGGGGGCATGAGGTAATTTTGTGCGAAAAGAGCCACCAGCTTGGCGGTGTGCTAAGGTGCGAAGATGGTGTATATTTCAAGAAAAACTTGGAGCATTATCTAAATTACCAGGCAGCGGAAGCACTTAAAGCCGGTGCTGATATAAGGCTGAATACTGAGGTCACTCCGGAATTTGCAACAAAAATCAATGCAGATGTAATAATCGCAGCAATTGGAGCTACCCCTGCAAAGCCTGCAATACGCGGCATTGATGGAGCGAATGTGTTTGCGGCACAAGACGCTTATACCGCACTTGACAAGGTAGGGGAAAATGTTGTCATAATCGGCGCAGGCCTTGTGGGTGTCGAGCTTGGGCTTCATCTAATCCATAACGGAAAAAAAGTAACAATAGTTGAAATGACAGACCACATAAGCGATGGCGGAAACTTCCTTCACATCCCCGGCCTTAAAACAGAAATCAAAAAGGCTGGCCTGGAAATCAAGTTTAACACAGCTGTTAAGGAAATCACTCCCTCAGGGGTTATATGTGATAATGGAACATATGGCGCAGACACGGTGATTTACGCAACAGGGCAGATTCCGCTGCGCGAAAAGGCGGCAGCACTGGCGTTTTGTGCCCCGGAATTTGAAATGATTGGGGACTGTGTTTCACCTCGGAACATAACGGCTGCAACAAGGGAAGCATTCATGCTTTCAAGAAATATCGGACGGTTCTAGTTTGGACATAATTTCAGGCAAGGCCAAAAAATAATTTACAGCGTCAATATAGTGCGGCATGCGCCGCGCTGAGTTTGGAGGAAACAAAATGAGCGGAATATACAATAAGCTGACAAATTGCCTTGAGCAAATAAGAAAAGTAACTGATTTCAAGCCCAAAGTGGCAATTGTCCTCGGCTCTGGCCTTGGCGGGTTTGCTGATGAGGTAGAGGCGGAGGCCTCAATAAGTTATAGTGAGATAGAAGGCTTTCCCGTAAGCACAGTACCCGGACATAAGGGGCGCTTCGTGTTCGGCCATGTCGGAGGCGTGCCTGTTGTTGTAATGCAAGGCCGCGTACACTACTATGAGGGCTACGACATAAACGATGTGGTTCTGCCCATACGCCTGATGGGGCTGATGGGTGCGGAAGTCCTCATGCTCACAAATGCTGTGGGCTCAATAAACAAAGAATTTAATGTGGGCGACTTCATGCTCATCCGGGACCATATCCTCTACGGCGTGCCTTCGCCGCTTATCGGCTACAACAGCGAAGAGCTGGGCACAAGATTTCCCGATATGAGTGAAGTTTACAAAAAAACTCTATGCGAAAAGATTTTGCAAGGGGCACAAAGTCTTGGGATAAAACTCCATGAGGGCGTATATGTGCAGACCTCCGGACCTAACTTTGAAACCCCTGCTGAAATAAAGGCATACGGCATAATGGGTGCCGATGTGGTGGGTATGAGCACAGCCTGCGAAGCGGTAGCGGCAGTCCACATGGGCTTACAAGTCTGCGGGATTTCCTGTGTTTCAAACCTTGCAGCCGGAATTTCTGAAACTCCGCTCTCACATGAAGATGTGCAGGAGATGGCCGATAAAGCCGCACCGCTATTTAAGATACTCGTAACAGAGGCAATAAAGAGAATCGGGCAGTAATTTAGATGGATATAAAACTTGAGCGAATACTAAGAGATGTCCAAAAACCTGCCCGTTACACGGGCGGAGAGTTTCGGCAAATAATAAAAGACCAAGCAGAGGTGAGCACTACAGTTGCTTACTGCTTCCCCGATACATACGAAATCGGCATGTCAAACCTCGGCCTGCGGATTATGTACGGGGTGTTAAACAGCATAGACGGCTGCTCCTGTGAGCGCGTTTTCAGCCCGTGGATAGACATGGAAGAGCAAATGCGCATTAGCGGGTTACAGCTATACGCTCTTGAGAGCGGCAAGCCTGTCCGCGAGTTTGACATAGTAGCGTTTTCTTTAGGCTATGAGCTGTCATACACAAATGTTCTTAATATGCTTGATTTGGCGGCGATACCTCTTAAATCAAGTGACAGGGGGGATGAGTTCCCCCTAGTTATAGCCGGGGGCACATGCTGCTTTAACCCCGAACCATTGGCAGACTTCATCGACCTGTTTGTAATAGGTGAGGGGGAAAACGCAGCGGTGGAGCTTGTTGAGCTGTACAGGGAAAACCGCAGCAGGGACGAATTCTTGCTGTGCGCATCTAAAATTGAAGGTATTTATGTGCCTTCCCTGTATGATGTAAGCTACAATCCAGATGGCACCGTGTCTGGCATCTCAGGGCAAAATGAAGCTGCCCTGCCTGTAAAAAAGCGCATAATAAAAGACCTCGACTCATCCTATTTTCCTGTGGATAGTATAGTGCCCTCAACGGGGCTTGTGCATGACAGGGTAGTGCTTGAGCTGTTTCGCGGCTGTGTCCGCGGCTGTAGGTTTTGCCAGGCAGGCCATATAACCCGTCCGGTGCGTAACCGTTCCGTAGATACGCTGGTCTCCCAAGGGGTGGAGTCGCTAAAAAATTCCGGTTACGATGAGCTTGCCCTACTTTCGCTGAGCACCAGTGACTACCCTGAGATATTTCAGCTCTGCGACAGCCTTATGCAGTACTGCGAGCCCAGAAGGACAAACCTTTCGCTTCCTTCGCTCCGCGCCGATAATTTTAGCGTTGAACTTATGGAGTCAGTACAAAAAGTCCGTAAAGCGGGCCTGACCTTCGCACCTGAGGCGGGAAGTCAGCGTATGCGCGATGTAATTAACAAAAATCTAACGCAGGAACAACTGCTGGAAACATGCCGTGTGGCATTTGAAGGCGGCTGGAACAGTGTAAAACTCTACTTCATGCTGGGGCTGCCCTCGGAAACAGATGAGGATGTTGTGGCAATCGCCGAGCTCTCCCGCGCAGTGTTGTACACATGGAAGCAGCATGCAAGAAACAAAAGCCGCGGCGTACGGATTACTGTGAGCACCTCATGCTTTATCCCCAAACCCCACACACCTTTTCAGTGGGAACCGCAAATCCCAATGGATGAATACCTAAGGCGTGTAGATTTGCTAAAGGAATCAATGCGCTCTAAGGCCATAAACTACAATTGGCACTCTCCCGAGCAAGGCTATATTGAGGCTGCACTTGCAAGAGGGGACAGAAGGCTAGGGGCCGTTATTGAGGCAGCTTGGAGAAATGGAGCTAGACTTGATTCCTGGAGCGAGTGTTTTTCTCTTTCACGCTGGCTTGAGGCTTTTGAAACCAGCGGCCTTGAGGCAGGGTTTTACGCCATGAGGGAACGGGACATAAGCGAAATACTGCCCTGGAGCACCGTTTCCTGCGGGATAAGCAAAGAACACTTCCTAAGAGAACGGGAGGCTGCGAAAAAAGCCGCCATATCACCTGACTGCCTTGAAGGCTGCGCCGGTTGCGGAATGCAAGAGTGCGTAAAAGGCGGAGCAAAAGATGAAGCTAAAACAAAAATTTGAGAATTGAGGAGCATACGTGAATAAACTCAGACTGCGGTATTCAAAGACTCAAAGAGCTAAATATATTTCACACTTGGATTTAATGTCAACGATGCAAAGAGCACTGCTCCGCGCAGAAATCCCGCTGCAATACTCCCAAGGCTTCAACCCGCACCCTTATTTGTCTGTCGCCCTGCCCCTGCCGGTAGGCCTTGATAGCACATGCGAATTAATGGATATCCGGGTAACAGAAGAAACGCTGGACTTGACAGGGATTGCGCAAAAGATTACCGCCTGCCTGCCTGACGGGCTTGAGGTAACTGATTGCTATATCCCGGCTGTGAAGTTTACCGAAATTGCGTGGATAGAAATTCACGGCACGTTAATCTTCGACTCAGGCCCCCCGGCGGATGCCGTTGCGGGGCTGCGCGGGAGATATGCGCAAAAAAGCATATTAATATCTAAAAAAACTAAGCGCGGTATGTCCGATATTGATATAGCTCAGCACATCAAGGATGTGGAGTTTTTGCATGGCAGTAATATAACCCTGTCAGCAAAAATTTCTGCTCAAAACCCGACGCTAAGTCCTGATAATTTCATTTCGGCGCTAAAAGGGGAATATGACGAACTTTTTCCAGACTATGCTTTTTTTAGCAGAAAAGAGATTTTTGATAGCAATATGACTGTTTTTAAGTAAAATAAGGAGGTGCTACATGGCAGGTTATGCAGTTAAGAGAGTGGGTATATTGACCTCGGGCGGCGACGCGCCGGGGATGAACGCTGCAATCCGTGGCGCAGTTAGGACATTACAATGCCTTGGAATAGAGTGCATTGGCATTAAACATGGCTACCAAGGGCTCATACGCGGTGATTTTCTAAAACTGGATGAAAAAGTCGTCAGAGGCATAACCGGACGCGGCGGCACAATGCTCTACACTGCGAGATCACAGGAATTTATGACTCCGGAAGGCTTGCAGCGGGCCGTGGACACCTGTAAGTTCTCAGGCATTGAAGGGCTTGTGGTCATCGGCGGCGACGGTTCATTCAAGGGGGCTCTAGAGCTTGCAAGGCACGGCGTAAAGGTAATCGGCATTCCGTGTACAATTGACAACGATATCGGCAGTACAACTTACACAATAGGCTTTGATACAGCATGTAACACCGCTGTCGAAGCTGTGGACAGGCTAAATGACACCATGCAGTCCCATGAGCGCTGCTCTGTCGTAGAGGTCATGGGGAGAGGTGCAGGGCATCTGGCGCTTAGCGTGGGCATTGCTACGGGAGCTACAATCATAATAGTGCCTGAGGTGCCTATTGATTTTAAGAAAGATGTAATTGAACGCATCCGTACAGCAAGGCTTGCAGGGAGGACTAACTTCACTGTGATTGTCGCAGAGGGCACTATCCCTGCGCATGAGGTGGCTACTAAAATTCAAGAGGAAACAGGCATTGAGACCAGGCTTACAGCTCTCGGGCATATCCAGCGGGGCGGGCCTCCTCACATTAGGGACCGCGTCACTGCCACAATTATGGGTTTTAGGGCAATTATGCTGCTCGCCGGGGGCAAGGGAGGCAGAATAGTAGCCATGTGCGGCGACAGATATGTGGATTATGACATAGAGGAAGCCTTAAAAATGACAAAACCCTTCGACCATGATACATATATGTCATTTTCCGCCCTGACATTTCTGGACAGCGATTTTTTCAGTGACCTGGATTGACATTCGGCGGCCTTATGCCCATCATGAAGTACCCTTTCAAAAGTCTAATTTCCCCTCATTATTGTGAACAAATTGTAAACATTGGCACAGATGCTTTACTTCAACACTTTAGTATAGTAAAATATTTGGGAATTTTTTAGATTGGAGACAATTATGTCAAGAGGTACTAAGGCGGCCAAAAGGGAGCCGCTTATTGAGATGTATGAGGCGATTCTATCACTGGATTCGCTTGATGAATGTATGAGGTTTTTTGATGACCTTTGTTCGATTACGGAGCTCAGGGCCATTGAGCAGCGCTTTCAGGTTGCAAAGATGCTAAGTGAGGGGCATGTGTACAGTACGATTCTGGAAGAAACAGGAGCCTCCAGTGCGACAATAAGCCGTGTAAACAGAAGCCTGCACTATGGCAAAGAGGGGTATGAAACTGTATTTAAGCGTTTGGAAGAGAAGAAAGGGAAGTAGTAAGCCACCATATGGATCAGATAATTAAGGCCATTTCCGAAGATGGATTTGTGTCTATAAGTGTTATAACTTCAAGAGGGTTGGCTGAACGCGCCCGTGTTGTCCATAATTGTTCACCTGTGGTGACAGCGGCACTCGGCAGGACGTTATCAGCAGCCTCAATAATTGGAAGCTCCATGAAGAAAGCTGGAGCTTCTCTTACGGTAAGAATAAACGGCGGGGGACCTGCCGGGAGCATTCTTGTCGTGTCGGATGATTTTGGAAATGTGCGCGGTTATGTAAGCAATCCTGCAGCCGATGTTCCAAAGCGGCCGGACGGAAAGCTGGATGTGGGTACTATTGTCGGCACTGACGGCATGCTTTCTGTAATTAAGGATTTTGGCGGAAAAGAGCCCTACACAGGCTCTACGATGCTGGTCAGCGGTGAAATTGCCGAGGACTTCGCCGCATATTTTGCAGCCAGTGAGCAAGTGCCCACCGCCTGCGCCTTTGGAGTGCTCGTAGACAGGGACAGATCGGTCTTGGCTGCCGGCGGATACATTGTGCAGTTGCTGCCCGGGGCTCCCAATGAAGTCATTGATGCAGTTGAAGAAAATGTTGCGGCAACGGGCCCTGTCACAGACATATTAAACGGCGGGGATGCCCAGCTGCTTCTTGAGAAGGTGATGTCAGGGTTCTCGCCGAGGGTTATCGAAACCTCTCCGGTGGAGTACCGCTGCACATGCAGCAGGGAGAGATTTCTTTCAGCCGTGCTTTCCCTTGATAAAGCTGAAATTGATGACATGGTAGAAAAAGCAGAGCCCATAGAGGTATGCTGCCAGTTCTGTGAAAAAAAATATTTATTTCAAATTTCCCAGCTGCTTCACCGCAGCTAGAAATAGCAACATAATTTCATATGGCTGACACTTCTGTGGCAAAATAATCAATGGAAATTTTTGGGAATTTTAATTTTCGTATTGACAAGAGCATTTTGATTTAGTATAATTGCGTGGCGCAAACGGTTAGGGAGCATAGCTCAGCTGGGAGAGCACATGCCTTACAAGCATGGGGTCACTGGTTCGATCCCAGTTGTTCCCACCAACTCGCACCTCCATCCAGGCTCGGTGCAGTCCGATTGGACTTGCACCGGGTAGGAGGAGCAACGGAGTGTAGCGCAGCGCAGTTTATTCCAACATGGCCCAGTAGTTCAGTTGGTTAGAACGCCAGCCTGTCACGCTGGAGGCCGACGGTTCGAGTCCGTTCTGGGTCGCCACACAAGGGCACCGAAAGGTGCCCGAACATATGCCTCTGTAGCTCAGTCGGTAGAGCAGTGGACTGAAAATCCACGTGTCGTTGGTTCGATTCCGACCGGAGGCACCATTCGCGGGCGTAGCTCATCTGGTAGAGCGCCACCTTGCCAAGGTGGAGGTAGAGGGTTCGAGCCCCTTCGCCCGCTCCATGTACTTGCCACGTAAACCCACTTTAGTGGTTTTCTCCGACAAGGCGACATAGCCAAGTGGTAAGGCAGTGGTTTGCAAAACCATCATTCCCCGGTTCAAATCCGGGTGTCGCCTCCAAACTGACAGTTCCCCTGAGCTTACTGCCACAGTGAGTTCGGGGGGTTCTTTGTGCCGAGCTGATAAACTTGCCGGTGAGTTAAGGCTCACCGGCAGTTTCACGGCTGTCATAATTTATCAATTTCAAAATCAAGCTCAATACCTGAAGTATCGCTCATTGTTTTATCCCAGTCCACAATGTAGATGATGCTTTTGTATTTTATGGATTTCACAGGGCAACACTCACCGCCGTAGAGAAAGAAGGCGCCTTGCAGCGGGAGGTGCGAAATATGCCTTAGGAAACTATCAAGAGCGCCATTATCGTTGGCCTTAACATTGCATAGCGAAAAGAATTTTAAGACCTCGTTCTCATTGGGTATCCACTTAAAAAAACGTTTAGCTAACCTCATTTTCCAGCCATAGTGCTTAACTACGTATTGCTTATAGTCCCATTGTTCAACAGCCCTGCCTCTGGCAAGTTCCTCGCCGCTTTGAGATTTCAGAACATAAAACCAGCCGTCTTGTGTGAGGATATTTTTATCCTTAACTTTCAGCTTTTTTCTTATAATGTTGATGACGCATTCACCGTAGCGGAGATAATTAGGCATAGAGGGCCGCTGCTTTTCAAGCATCTTTTGAACGCTTATGTTGTCTTGCAGTATAGTTGTGTAGGTAAGAGTTACCCCATTTTTTTTGCAAAACTCCCGCAAGAGTTCATAGCTTTTGGGGATGTTCGCCCATTTGTTTGCCCTCATCCCTGTTAGATATGCGGTATTTCCATTTATAACGCAAGCTCCGCAGCCCACGATTTCCCCATCTTTGTCCCTTGCAATTACGAACGCAGATTTGTCGCCATCCTGTTCAAGAGAGAGCACGGCATTGGGCCTGCGGCAATATGCGAGGGATACCTCACCCTTGAAATCAACATTTTCAAGCAGTTCGGCAATTTTCTCGCCATCTTGTACGTTCGCATATTCATAGCGGTATGCCACTATTTTGCTCCCCCTTCATCAAGCCCTGCTCCAACCGGAAGATTGAGTTTCCTATCAACTTCTTTTCCAAGCGCCCTGTTCTGAGAAAAGAAGATAGCCGTCAGCATCGGGCTTGGATTTCTGCATATTGAAGCAATTCCGCGCCTAATGATATTCGGCGTTTTGAAAAAGTTACGCCTCGCACCGGCACAGTAATCCTTTAGCTCCTCCGGAGGTATAGTTTTGGGGCTGTAAGGAATATCCCCATATTTATAATCATCTTTTAGCCACCATTTATCATACAGCAGCCTACCGTCATCTTGCAGCCGCTTATAGAGTGGCGTATCGGGGTAAGGGAGCAGGTGGTTAAACGCCGTAAAGAAAAATTTGTGCTTCATTGCAAAGGCAACTGTATCATCAAAACTTTCAACCGCGTCATAATCAAATCCAAATACAAATGTAGCGTAAATCCCAATTCCCGCCTTATGCACTCTTTGCACCATTTCATCGCGCTCTCCGAGTTTGTAGTTCCAGCTCTTGTTCATTTGGTCAAGGTTTGCTTTATCGAGGCTCTCAAAGCCAATTAACACCACTTGACAGCCACTGTCCTTCATAGCCGCCAATAATTCAGCATCATTTGCAACCGATAGGGATACTTGGCTTGTCCATTTAATTTTCAGAGGGGCGATTGCCTTACATATCGCCAGCAGATGCCCTCTTTGCGCCGTTATATTATCATCTACAAAGAACACGAACTTGTTTTTGGAAGTCTTTATTTCCTCGGCAATATCCTCAACCGGGCGCGGAGTGTATTTTCCGCAGTAGTAGGAGGTTATCGCACAAAATTCGCAGGTGTGAGGACAGCCGCGCCCTGTTTCCATCAGGGTAATCGGCAAATATTTTTTGTCTGAGTAGATGCTTCTGTCGGGCATCGGCGGGATTCCGCCACGCTCGCCATCGTACCGCTGTTTAAGATTTGCATTTTGAAAATCATCAAGCATCTGAGTCCAAACTGCTTCAGCATTTCCGGTAATAACGCTGTCGCAGTGCTCCAGTGCTTCATCAGGCGAAGCTGTAACATGGTACCCGCCCATCACAACAGGCACACCCTTTTGCCTGAAATTTTGGGCGATTTTATAGGCTCTGCTTGCCGTGTATGTTTCAACTGAAATAGCAACTAAATCAGCCCCGGTGTTATAGTCAATAGCTTCGATGCGGTCATCGAAGAACATGGTTTTGACATCAGGTGGGGTGAGTGCTTTGAGAGTTGCTATGGTGAGTGGCTCCATTTTCCACGTTCCAATGTATTCCTCTCCGTCTTTTCTTCCAATTGCAGGGAGTACAAATAATAATTTCATATTTACGACCATTCCTTAAATAACTTGGACATCCGGTATATCGCTATTATCGCACATAACTTCTCTTGTGAAATGTGCAAACTTATCAGCATAAGTTTGATATGTAAAATTTGTAAGATAGCTAATCGGGCTGAGCTTATTGATGCGCTTTAGGATGCTGCTGGTTTTATATGTTTCACGCCAAGCCCATTCAGTCCCTTCATAAAGCTCATCAACTGTCATGTTTTTTGGCCTAAACACAACATGTTCCACATCGTACATCGCCAGGTTATGTTCAATTATACGCCCCTGTGCTTCCAGATCCCTATGCAGCTCCGTATTGGGGAAAGGCGTGAGTATTGCATAGCGGGGCAAGTCAATCCGCAGGCGCTGGACTTCGTCGACCGTCCGCTTGAAAACATCTTTATCGTCATCGTCCCCGCCGAAAGCAAAGCAGCCATTTATCAGCACACCAATATCGTGAAGCTGTTTCACCAAAGTTTCATAGTTCTCGGTGTTATTGACGCCCTTTTTTATATAGCCCTGCGATTTTTGATTGACGCTTTCAAACCCAATTAAAATACCTATACAGCCGCTTTTTTCTAAGATTTTGAAAAACTCCTTATCAAAACCGACTTGCGATGTCGTAAGGCCCATCCACCGCTTTTTTAGCGGTATCATGGCGGTAAAAAGTTTTTTCGCATAATCCATATCCGCAATCAAATTTACGTCGGGGAACAGGATGTGCTTACCATTTAACTGCTCTATTTCGGCTATGACATCCTCAACGGGGCGTGTAATGACGTTTTTGCCGAAAGCGGCGGGATACGCACAAAAGGTGCAGGGGAGGGGGCAGCCCCGCACGGCTTCAACGGAATTATTTGTTATATAGGCCTTCGGCTTGAGCAAGTCACGGCGCGGTATTGGGCGGTTGGCAATTGAAACATCGTCACAAGATTGGCGGTATGTAGGCTTTAGGCTGCCACTTGCATAATCCCTGAGTGCCTGTGGGAATGTATGGTCTGCTATGCCGGTAAACAGGGCATCACAATGCTTTTGTGCTTCACCGGGATCGAGCGTCGGATGCACCCCGCCCAAAAAGACAGTGATTCCTCTTGAGCGGAAATAATCACAAAATTTATAAGCCCTCGGACTTGTCCCCGTAATGGCGGTTATTACAGCTATGTCAGCCTCCAAATCGAGGGGAATGGGCTGCACTGTTTCATCGTATATCACAAGCGTAGCTTCTAGTTCCGGCGGTACAAGCGCCGCGAGCGTGGTCATAGTAAGCGGGGCATAGTGTATGCCCTTGCCAAAACTTCCGTTATATCTGTGCATCGCACCCGCAGGTGACAAAAATGCTATTTTCATATAAATGTCCATCCTTCTTTGTTAGATAAGTATGCCGGCTTTATATCACCTAGGCGCATACCAAACCGCAAACAGTTATCGATGTATTGTTTATCGCCGTCTTTGATTTTAACAAACGCTGCTCTTTCCAGTTGCCCTAATTTACGGCAATAGTCATAGTGGAAGTTCTCTCTCAAGCTTTGGTCGATTTTATCTATATCGACGTCTGCTTCGCAGTACAGTATGTATTTATTCCCGGCCGGTACAAGCAGCCTAAAACCCTCGCCTGCAATTACCTTTCGGACATGAACCTCGTTTAGCTTTTCTCCAAAATAATCTGATACGTTTCCGCTCTTGCCTACGAAATCAAAACAGGAGTTGCCGCTATACCGCACCACATCGCCTATGTTGTATCTATAAAACCCGCCCGAAGTGGTGAGGGCTATTTCATATTCTTCACCTGCATCCAGCTCGTTTTTAAGCCTGATACCGCCATGTTTATCTATAAACTCAAAAAAATGTGAATCGGTCAAGCGTTTGCCGAGCCCCTCAATTGGGATGGTCATTATACCCTCGGTTGCAAGCAGGCCTTTGGGCTGAATATAGACGTTAGCAAATGCCTTTTGCAGCCTGTCTGCGAGAGGTTTTGAGTTGCCGTCAGCCCAGCAGCTTATGACTTCCAAGTTGGGAAATAGCTCCCTTCCTGTCATTTTCGCCTTTTCAAGCATTATCAAGAGAAATGTGGGATTCCAAACCGAAACGAATCTCAGGTTTCTTGCGTTTTTGATGTGCTCTATAGTAGCATTCCAAAAATCATCCATATCAGTTATGTTCTTCACGCTATTAGGGACGCAAAACTTGTTTGCAACCATACGCCCTAAAATCCCGCCTATGTATTCATCGTCACTATTAAAGCCAACAATACCATCGTTTTTGGTTGCTTGCGGAGTGATTGAAAAATACAGCTGGCCGTATTTTAGCCGCGGAAAATTTTTGTTTAAGTCCCAGAGCCACTTGCCTACCGCAGACGAAAACTCCCGCTTTAGCCCCTTCGTGTAGGGGATCAACTTCCTCGCTGAGGTAGAGCCGCTGGATGGCTCCAGCAACAAAACAGGCTCTGCCGTCAATATATTTTGCTCACCATCTTTGATTTTCCCGATATAGGGGATGTAGTCCTCATAGCTGGTAATAGGCACTTTGTTTTGAAAATCAATAGTATTTTTTATATCACAAAATCCATACCGCTTTCCGTAAACTGTATGCTGATTATCGGATATTAACTTTGCTAATTTTTTATTTATCAAGCATCCGCCGCCCCAATCTGTTGAGATTTTCTAAACTTAATTCCGTTATGCAGACCAGTTCATCTCCTTGCTTATAGTTGGGGTTTTTCTCGAAAAAGAAAGATGTATGTTTATTTTTCAGTTTAGCATCACTTACATCGTCAAATTCTTCTTTAAGAAAATCCTTGCCCGCAGCATATACGCCGTTTTTATACTTATTGCCAAATTGCTCAGTTGCAAATTTATCAATCACCGCTTGAACTTCAGACGGGGTTTCCTTATCTACGCAGGGGTAGAACGTATTATAGAATGTGTGCAGGTATTTATACGTCTTATAGCCTTTGCTCAGGAGCAGCCAATATGTCTGGCCTTCAAAGTTTTCAGCGTATGAGAAGGCTCTCTCAAGCCACGTTTCCCCCAAATCATGGATTCCCCAATATTCTTTCTCAACAATAGTATCCCCGGAAAAAACAAGCTGAGTACGCTTATCGTACAAGAATATCGCAAGGGTGGTGAAACCGTGTATTTCACCATTTGCATCGCAGAGCAAAATGGCCTCTATCTTTTTACCAAGATCGGCATAGAAGTTTTGCTCTTTAATGTTCTCATAATATTTCGTCATTATTAAGTACATTTTCTCTTTTTGATTATTTGTCAGCTTATTTATTTTTACAGCTTTGCCTTTTAACATTGCAATCTCCTCATTTTCCTAACTTTGCACCTCTTTCCTTACAATTTTCTGCAAAAGATACTTTACCACAACGCACCGGACAATGAAAGCATAAATTTCCTCTTTCTTTGCAGCCCACAGAAAAAGCCCTGAAACTGCGTCTCAGGACTTTTGTTGCGGTATAAAAAAATTAAAACAAAAAAATGGGTATTGACAAACTGAAAATATGTGGTAAAATGGGTCGTTGAGTCTGCGGTTTTGCCAGATTCGGCATCAATACCAAAGGTAGTTTACCATTACATAGGCTGTTTGTCAATATTGGATAATGAAAACGATTTGTTTTATACAACCTTACCGTGTGTGCCGAAAATTTGCCGCAAATTTATATCCAAAATTCTGCTCAACCGTGAGCAGATTCCAAATACGAGACAGGAGTGAAGCAGATGCCAAAAGACGTGGTGTACGGCAAGACTCTGCGCAAGAGTTATGCCAAAACCGATGAAGTTCAAGAGATGCCCAACCTTCTGGAAGTCCAGAAACATTCCTACAACTGGTTTTTAGAAACAGGCCTTCGCGAAGTGTTCCGCGATGTAGCTGCGATTACTGACCACTCAGGAAATCTTGAGCTTTCATTCATCGATTACAACATGAACGAAAACCCACCCAAGTATTCAGTAGAGGAATGCAAGGCCAGGGATGCTACTTATGCTGCGCCCATTAACGTAAGCGTCAGGCTGCGCAACAAAGAAACTGAGGAAATTAAAGAGCAAAAGATCTTCATGGGCGATTTCCCGATTATGACCAATGCCGGCACATTTATTATTAATGGGGCCGAGCGCGTTGTTGTATCTCAGATTATCCGCTCACCCAGTGTCTATTACGAAATGAAGGCGGATTTGAAAACTGCTGTCACCGTCTATGCTGCAACACTCATCCCTTACCGGGGTGCATGGCTTGAATACGAAACAGATGCCTCTGATGGTTTTTTTGTCCGTGTGGACAAAAATAGAAAACTTCCTGTAACTTGGCTGCTGCGCTCAGTGGGCCGGCCCGGTGAAGCCACCTTTTCAAGGCTTTCCTGCCTAGGCGGCGAAAATGGCGCAGAGAGCGTAGAGCAGCTAAAAGAGATTTTTGGCAACGACGAGCGCATACTCGCCACTTTAGAGAAGGATACCTGCCGCACAAGCGATGAAGCCCTTATTGAACTATATAAGAGGCTGCGCCCCGGTGACCCTCCCACTGTTGATAGTGCGCAGACGCTCTTAAATAACCTGTTTTTTGACTCCCGCAGATATGATATATCAACAGTTGGCCGCTATAAGTTTAACAAGAAGCTGGCCATCTGGCCGAGACTCAGCGGTCAAGTCCTTGCATTGCCTGTCGCCGACCCGATGACAGGGGAGATTATAGCTGAAGCAGGGGAGCGCCTGTCGAGAGCCCGTGCGCAAGAGATCGATTCAAGAGGTGTAAACGATGTTTTCCTACTTGTGGATGGCCGCGAGGTAAAAGTATTTGCAAACGGCATGGTCGAGATGAAAAATTTTGTAAACTTCGACCCTGAAGCCGAGCTGGGCATCAAAGAACGTGTACGCTTTATAGTTTTGCGCGACCTTCTGGAAAAATATGACAACGAAGAAGACCTCAAGGCCGCAATTCTTGAGAACCTTGACGACTTAATTCCTAAGCACCTCATTCCTGACGATATTTTTTCATCAGTCAACTACCTGTCATGTATCGCAAATGGTATCGGCGAGCCGGACGACATTGACCATCTGGGCAACAGAAGAATGCGCAGCGTCGGAGAGCTTCTGCAAAATCAGTTCCGCGTGGGCTTCTCCCGTATGGAGAGAGTTATCCGTGAGCGCATGACGCTTCAGGATTTGGAAATCATCACTCCGCAATCCCTTATAAATATAAGACCTGTGACGGCTGCCATAAAGGAATTTTTCGGTTCCTCACCGCTGTCACAGTTCATGGACCAGACTAACCCACTTGCAGAGCTTACGCATAAGCGCAGGCTTTCCGCCCTCGGTCCGGGCGGCCTGTCACGTGAGCGCGCCAGCTTCGATGTGCGCGACGTCCACTACAGCCACTACGGCCGCATGTGTCCGATTGAAACCCCTGAAGGGCCCAACATCGGTCTGATTTCATACCTGGCAGCCTATGCCAGGGTTAATGAATACGGCTTTATGATCGCTCCGTTTCGCAAAGTAGACAAGGAAACCTTCCGCGTCACCGATGAGATTATCTACCTCACCGCCGACATGGAAGACCAGTACATAATAGCCCAGGCGACAGAACCTATGGATGAAAATGGCTGTCTGGTAAACGAGCGTATCACATGCCGCTACCGCGATGAAATTTTGGAAGTTAACCGCGATAGGGTTGATTTTGTGGATATCTCCCCGTCTATGATGGTATCAATCGCAACTGCGATGATTCCTTTCCTTGAAAACGACGACGCCAACAGAGCTCTCATGGGAGCGAACATGCAGAGGCAGGCTGTGCCGCTTCTCATGTCGGAGGCACCCATCGTAGCCACCGGCATAGAGCACAAATGCGCAGTTGACTCAACTGTTGTCCTCTCTGCCGAAGACGATGGTGAAATTTCATATGTTTCAGCCACCCGCATCTCAGTAAAATACGACACCCTGGGCACAAAAGATCACTTCCTCACTAAATTTGCGCGCAGTAACCAAGGCACCTGCACAAACCAGCGCCCCATAGTAAGTGTGGGCGACAGGGTTAACAAATATGACATTATTGCAGATGGCCCTTCAACTTGTGAAGGTGAGATTTCACTCGGCAAAAACATTTTGGTTGGCTTTATGACTTGGGAAGGCTACAACTATGAGGATGCCATCTTAATAAATGAGCGTTTGTCGATGGATGATGTGTTCACCTCAATCCATATTGAAGAGCACGAAATTGACGCCCGCGACACAAAACTCGGTCCGGAAGAAATCACACGCGATATCCCCGGCGTAGGTGAAGATGCTCTGCGCTACCTCGATGAGCGGGGCATTATAAGCATCGGTGCCGAGGTTCAGGCCGGCGACATTTTGGTAGGTAAGGTCACACCTAAGGGTGAAACCGACCTCACAGCAGAAGAGCGCCTGCTTCGAGCAATCTTCGGTGAAAAAGCCAGAGAAGTAAGGGATACATCCCTAAAAGTCCCCCACGGAGAGAGCGGAATCGTTGTGGATGTCAAAGTGTTCACACGCGAAAACGGCGACGAACTAAACCCGGGCGTGAACATGGTCGTCCGCTGCTATGTAGCACATAAGCGCAAAATCAGCGTCGGCGATAAAATGGCGGGCCGCCACGGCAACAAGGGTGTTGTTTCCAGAATCCTGCCGAAAGAGGATATGCCCTACCTGCCGGACGGAACTCCGCTTGATATAGTTCTCAACCCCCTCGGCGTTCCTTCACGTATGAACATCGGGCAAGTTCTTGAGGTTCACTTGGGCTATGCAGCCAAAACCTTAGGCTGGAAAGTTGCAACGCCTATCTTCAACGGCGCAAATGAGCAGGATATTTGGGATACACTCAAATTAGCAGGCCTTCGCGAAGACGGCAAGAGCATCCTGTATGACGGACGCACAGGCGATGAATTTGACAACCCTGTAACTGTAGGATATGTCTACTTCCTAAAACTGCACCACTTGGTAGACGACAAAATCCACGCCCGCTCAACAGGGCCGTACAGCCTTGTAACCCAGCAGCCTCTTGGCGGTAAGGCACAGTTTGGCGGACAGCGCTTCGGCGAGATGGAAGTTTGGGCACTTGAGGCCTACGGTGCCGCTTACACACTTCAAGAAATCCTTACTGTAAAGTCCGACGACGTTACAGGCAGGGTCAGGACATATGAGGCGATTGTCAAGGGACACAACATACCTAAACCGGGCGTGCCTGAGTCATTTAAGGTTCTGGTCAAAGAACTCCAGTCCCTGTGCCTGGATGTACGCGTCCTTGATGAGAACGGAAATAAAGTTGAGCTGCGCAGCGATGACGGTGATGAGCCAGAAGTACGCGACCGCAGCCATTACAAGACCGACGATGGTGAATATGAAACCAGCGGCTACCACATCGATGAGGTCGATGAAAATGAACAAGGCTTTTTCGAAGCTGATTCAGACGATGAGGATTTAGAAACGATTTCTGAAGACGAGATAACATTGCCTGATGGTGTTTTTGACGAGAGCTTTGAACTTGAGACCGGAGATGATGAAAAGGAGGCAGGATATTAATGGGCTTCTTACCTTTTGAGGCAATGCAAATAGGCTTGGCTTCACCCGAGATGATAAAAAGCTGGTCACATGGTGAGGTCAAAAAACCCGAAACAATCAACTACAGAACACTCAAGCCTGAGCGTGATGGCCTGTTTTGTGAAAAAATATTCGGCCCGACCAAGGACTGGGAATGCCATTGCGGAAAGTTTAAGAAAATCCGCTACAAGGGCAAGGTCTGCGACCGTTGCGGCGTTGAGGTCACAAAGTCAAATGTAAGGCGCGAACGGATGGGCCACATTGAGCTTGCAGCTCCTGTTTCCCACATCTGGTATTTCAAGGGCATCCCGTCACGCATGGGCCTGCTCCTTGACCTGACCCCTAGGATTTTAGAGAAGGTTCTATACTTCGCCACATACATCGTAATTGATCCGGGCGATACACCGCTACGCAAAAACCAGATACTCACCGAAAAAGAATACCGCGAAATGCGCGAAAAATATGAAGATGATTTCAGGGCCGGAATGGGTGCTGAAGCTATTAAGGCACTTCTGGCTGATATCGACATTGAAAAGTTCTCAGAGCAGCTCAAAGCTGAGTCAAAGGACGCAACAGGCCAGAAGAAGGCTAAATTAGTCAAGAGGCTTGAAGTTGTTGAGGCTTTCCGTCAGTCAGGAAATGACCCCACGTGGATGATTATTGACGTCCTGCCGATTATCCCTCCTGAAATACGCCCGATGGTTCAGCTCGACGGTGGACGCTTTGCTACCTCCGACCTAAACGATCTCTACCGCCGTGTTATAAACAGAAATAACAGGCTCAAGCGCCTTATACAGCTGCATGCCCCTGACATCATTGTCAGAAACGAGAAGAGAATGCTACAAGAAGCTGTGGACGCCCTGATTGACAACGGCAGGCGCGGAAGGGCTGTCACAGGTGCAAACTCTAGGGCCCTTAAATCCCTGTCCGACATGCTCAAAGGTAAGCAAGGCCGTTTCAGGCAAAACCTTCTCGGGAAGCGTGTTGACTACTCAGGCCGTTCGGTTATCGTTGTCGGCCCTGAGCTCAAGCTCTATCAGTGCGGCGTGCCTAAGGAGATGGCCATTGAGCTGTTTAGGCCATTTGTAATGAAAAAACTTGTTGAAGACGGTGTTTCCAACAACATTAAAAACGCCAAGAAAATGGTAGACAAGGGGCTTACAGAGGTCTGGGATGCCCTGGAAGTAGTTATTAAAGAGCATCCTGTTCTCCTCAACCGTGCCCCGACCCTGCACAGGCTAGGCATTCAGGCCTTTGAGCCAATACTCGTTGAAGGCCGCGCCCTCAAGCTCCATCCTTTGGTATGTACAGCATATAACGCCGACTTTGACGGCGACCAGATGGCGATTCACGTACCTCTATCGGCCGAAGCGCAGGCAGAGGCCAGAATCCTTATGCTCTCTGCAAATAACCTTCTGCACCCCAAAGATGGGCAGCCGGTAACAGTCCCTACCCACGACATGATCCTGGGCGCATATTATCTCACCTTCCAGCGCGATGAAGAGCAGGGGGCGAATAAGTACTACGTTTCTCCAAACGAGGCTCTCATGGCCTACCACTGCGGGGATGTAGGCATCCACGCTCCAATAAACGTCCGTGTAACAAAAATTATAGGCGGGGTAGAGTCCAGTAAAATTATCCCCACTACTGTTGGCAGAATAATCTTCAATGAGCCAATCCCACAAGATTTAGGTTTCGTTGACAGAACTGACCCCGAGCATCTGTTCGACTATGAGATTAATTTTCGGACAGGCAAGAAGGAACTTGAAAAAATAATTGAAAAATGCATAGCAACTCATGGCTTTACAAGATCCGCATCTGTTCTTGACAAAATCAAGTCCCTGGGCTTTAAGTATTCAACCCAGGGTGCCATAACCATCTCCATAGCCGACATGACTGTGCCCGACAAGAAGTGGCCGCTCATAAGGGAAACTGAGAAAAAGGTTATTGAGATTGAGAAGCAGCACCGCCGCGGCTTTATAACCGACGATGAGCGCTACCGCCTAGTTGTCCGCGAGTGGGAAAAAACTACAAAAGAAGTAACGGACGAACTCACGGATACACTCAATGAATATAATCCTGTGTACATGATGGCAAACTCAGGGGCCCGCGGCAGCATGAACCAGATTAGGCAGCTTGCCGGTATGCGCGGCCTTATGGCAAACACCGCCGGTAAAACCATCGAAATCCCAATCAAGGCTAACTTCCGCGAAGGCCTGACGGTTCTGGAATACTTCGTTTCATCAAGGGGCGCGAGAAAAGGCCTTGCTGACACGGCTCTTAGAACCGCCGACTCAGGTTATCTCACACGCCGCCTTGTAGACGTTTCCCAGGATGTAATAGTCCGTGAAAGCGACTGTGGCACAACTGACGGAATCGTTGTGCAGGAGATTGTGGAAAATGGCAGCATGGTGGAAACCTTCGCTGAGGTTTTGCACGGCAGATATCCCACCGATGATATCTTTGATAAGAAAACGGGGGAACTCCTCTTTGATAAAAACCATATGCTCAGTGCAGCAGATGCAGCCACCCTTGAATCCCGTGGCATAACATCACTTAAAATCCGCACTGTTATGGACTGTGAATCCACCAGTGGCATCTGTGCCAAATGCTACGGCATAAACCTAGCTACAGGCGGCACAGTTTCAATAGGCGAGGCTGTAGGCGTTATTGCTGCTCAGTCCATAGGCGAACCGGGTACGCAGCTCACAATGAGAACATTCCACACAGGCGGCATAGCCGGTGACGATATCACCCAAGGCTTACCCCGCGTAGAAGAGCTATTTGAGGCTCGCAAGCCCAAGAAAATGGCAATTCTGGCTGAAATCGGCGGTAAGGTAGAGGTGGAGGAAACCAGGAAAAATGCCATCGTCGCCATCACCATAACCCACTCCGAAGACGGCGACACAAGGATTTACCAAACACCTTACTCATCAGGCATCCGGGTCAAGACAGGCGATATAGTTACCGCCGGCGACAAACTCACAGACGGTGCGCTGTATCCGGCTGACATCATGCGCATCCTTGGTAAGTCTGCGACACAGACATACATAATAAACGAGGTTCAGAGAGTTTACCGCCAGCAGGGCGTTGACATCAACGACAAACACATCGAAGTTATTGTACGCCAGATGATGCGTAAGCTCAAAATTGAAGAAGGCGGCGACACAGAGCTGCTATCCGGCACAACTGTTGACCTCAACGACTTCAAGGTTGCAAATGCCGCCATCCGCGAGCGCATCGAAAATGGCGAAACTGAGCTAATGCCGGCCCAATGCATACCGCTTATAATGGGTATCACCAAGGCCTCCCTTGCCACAGAGTCATTCCTCTCTGCTGCCTCCTTCCAAGAAACTACAAAAGTCCTCACAGAAGCCGCCATTAAAGGCAAGGTGGACAGGCTTGTGGGCCTTAAGGAGAATGTCATAATCGGTAAACTGGTGCCTGCCGGCAGCGGACTGGCCATTTACAGAAAGTTTGACAGCGACATTGATGAGCCTGAAAATGTTTACGATGAAGTCTCCGAGGGGGATGAAAGTGCAGAGGATGTGGATTTGAGTCAACTTGTCAATTCAGGAAATGCCCTATAAGTCCCTCAGAAATCCATATATGCAGCCCATGTCCGGCTACCCAGTGACAAGTAACACTAAAAACTTGCGTAAAAGACTTGTAAAAGACTTTATGCACAAACAAAAATCTTGACGTTTGTATTCTTTTGTGTTAAAATTTCTTTCCGTGCGAATAAATCAAATGGTTTTTACGGGTTTTGGGGAAATCCCGAAACCCGCAAAAATATGACTACTGAAGAAAGGAGGAAAATAATGCCTACGTTTAACCAATTGGTCAGAAAAGGCAGGCAAACCCATGCGACCAAGTCAAACTCACCGGCGATGCAAAAAGGGCTTAACACTCTTAAAAACAAAGAGACAGACCTATCTGCACCCCAGAAGCGCGGAGTCTGTACAGCAGTAAGAACCTCAACCCCTAAGAAACCTAACTCAGCACTTAGGAAAATCGCCCGTGTTAGACTTACAAATGGCTTTGAAGTAACAGCCTACATCCCAGGCGTAGGGCACAACCTTCAAGAGCATAGTGTCGTAATGATCCGCGGCGGACGTGTTAAGGATCTTCCAGGCGTACGTTACCACATCATCCGTGGTACCCTTGATACGCAAGGTGTTACAGACCGTATGCAAGCCCGCTCGAAGTATGGCGCGAAAAAACCGAAAGCCGGTAAATAATTTAATCTATGCTTTATGCAAAGGCTAATCTAATGCCCTGCTATGAAGATTATATATAGCTCTTCAATGCGGGCGCGGATGCCGGGCGGTACTAGCCGGCCCGGAGTACCTGTGAGATCATTAGACCTTACGGTAATGGATTATCCAATCTTAGGTCTAGAAAGTATGAAGGAGGGAAGTATAGTGCCCAGAAGAGGCAATGTACCGAAACGAGAAGTTTTGCCTGATCCCCAATATAATTCTGTAATGGTCACAAGACTTGTAAACAGTATTATGCTTGACGGGAAAAAAGGCGTTGCACAAAAAGTCGTCTACGGCGCTTTTGATATCATCGGAGAGAAAACCGGCAAGGAACCCCTTGGGGTATTCACTGCCGCTCTAGAAAATATCATGCCGACACTTGAAGTTAAAGCCCGCCGCGTAGGTGGTGCAACCTATCAAGTGCCGATAGAAGTAAGAGCCGACAGAAGACAGACATTAGGTCTGCGCTGGCTGACAAGCTACGCAAGAGGCCGTAACGAAAAGACAATGAGAGAGCGTCTCGCCGGCGAAATTATGGATGCGGCGAACAGCGTTGGTGCTGCCGTTAAGAAGCGCGAAGACACGCACAAGATGGCAGACTCCAATAAGGCATTTGCGCATTACAGGTGGTAATGCAGCGGCAGATGCGACAAGAAAGGAGCTGAAAAATATGCCAAGACAATATTCTCTTGAAAAAACTCGAAACATTGGCATTATGGCTCATATAGATGCGGGAAAGACCACCACGACCGAGCGTATCTTGTTTTTTACAGGACGTACGTATAAACTAGGCGAGGTACACGAAGGCGCAGCAACTATGGACTGGATGGAGCAGGAGCAGGAACGCGGCATTACCATAACGTCTGCTGCCACAACCTGCATCTGGAACGAGCACCGCATTAATGTTATAGACACCCCAGGACACGTAGATTTCACCGTAGAGGTTGAGCGTTCCCTACGTGTACTTGATGGCTCTGTTGCAGTTATGTGCGCCAAGGGCGGCGTTGAGCCCCAGTCAGAAACGGTTTGGCGTCAAGCCGACCACTACCAAGTCCCCCGCATGATATACGTAAACAAAATGGACATAGTCGGCGCGGACTTCCACAATGTTGTAGGCATGGTTCACGAAAGGCTCAAAGCCAACGCGGTACCGATTCAGTTGCCAATAGGCTCTGAGGCTGATTTCAAAGGCATTATTGACCTTGTTGAGATGAAAGCCGACGTGTACTACGATGATTTAGGCAAGGACATGCGCATTGAGGAAATCCCCGGTGAGCTGCGGGATACCGCAGAAGAATACCGCCTCAAGCTTATTGAAGCTGTTTCTGATTTTGATGATGAAATAATGGAAAAATACCTCGAAGGTGAGGATATTCCAGTTAAATCTCTCAAAGCCGCTATCCGCAAAGCAACCCTGGCAGTCAAAATGATGCCGGTAGTGTGTGGCACATCGTACAAAAACAAAGGCGTTCAAAAACTCTTGGATGCTATTGTTGACTACTTGCCTTCTCCGGTGGATATTCCGGATATGATTGGCACAAACCCGTCAACTGGTGAGGAAGACACACGCCCCCCCTCGGATGAGGCACCGTTTTCAGCACTTGCGTTTAAGATTATGACAGACCCCTATGTGGGCAGGTTATCGTTTTTCCGGGTTTACTCAGGCTCAGCTGCAACAGGCGCGATGGTTTACAACTCCACTAAGGGCAAGAAAGAGCGCTTGGGCCGCATTTTGCAAATGCACGCAAACCACAGGGAAGACATAGACACCGCTTACACAGGAGATATTGCCGCAGCCGTCGGTCTTAAAGACACTACGACAGGCGATACCCTCTGTGATGATAAAAAAACCATAATCCTTGAGTCAATGGAGTTCCCTGAGCCCGTTATACGGGTCGCCATAGAACCCAAGACCAAGGCAGGCCAAGAGAAGATGGGTGTTGCCCTGTCAAAGCTCGTTGAAGAGGATCCGACTTTCAAGTCTTATACAGACGAAGAAACAGGTCAGACCATCATCGCGGGCATGGGCGAACTCCACCTTGAGATTATCGTAGATAGGCTTCTGCGTGAATTTAAGGTGGAAGCCAATATCGGTAAGCCTCAAGTTTCCTACAAGGAAACAATACGTGGGACTGCCAACGTGGATGTCAGGTACGCCCGTCAGTCGGGTGGTAAGGGTCAGTTCGGCCATGTTAAGATTATTCTTGAGCCCAATGAGTCAGGTAAGGGTTATGAATTTATCGACAAGGTAACGGGCGGCGCAATTCCCAAGGAATACATCCCGGCAGTCGATCAAGGTATACAGGGTGCAATGGCGGCAGGTGTGCTGAGTGGATTCCAGGTTGTGGATGTCAAGGTCACATTATATGATGGCTCATATCACGATGTTGACTCATCAGATATGGCATTCAAAATCGCCGGCAGCATGGCGTTTAAGGAAGCGATGCTCAAAGCAAACCCAGTCCTGCTAGAGCCTATAATGAAAGTCACCGTAACTGTTCCCGATGAGTATATGGGCGATGTCATGGGTGATATAAACTCAAGGCGCGGCCAAATTACAGGCTCGGAAACAAGAAACGGTGCAGCGATAATCATGGCTGACGTTCCGCTCTCAACCATGTTCGGCTATGCCACATCACTGCGCTCAAACACCCAAGGCAGAGGAAACTTCGCCATGGAACCTAGCCATTATGTGGAATTGCCGAAATCTCTCCAGGAGGAGCTTATCGGCGGAAAACGGTAATAAGCAAAATTACTCTTGCAAATTTCAAGGAAATACGGTAGAATACCGCATAAAACAGAGGATATATTATATATTATTTTAGAATCGTAAGGAGGATTTCTAGAAAATGGCAAAGCAAAAGTTTGAAAGAAACAAGCCGCACGTTAATATCGGTACAATCGGTCACGTTGACCATGGTAAGACTACTCTGACAGCAGCTATCACAAAGTACCTGAGCCTTCAAGGTAAAGCTAAGTTCGAAGCGTATGACACAATCGACAAGGCTCCTGAAGAGCGCGAGCGCGGTATCACAATCAACACAGCTCACGTTGAGTACGAAACAGACGCACGCCACTACGCGCACGTCGACTGCCCGGGCCACGCCGACTATATCAAGAACATGATTACAGGCGCAGCTCAAATGGACGGCTCAATCCTAGTTATCTCCGCTGCTGACGGCCCAATGGCTCAAACCCGCGAGCACATTCTGCTTGCACGTCAGGTTGGCGTTCCCGCAATTGTTGTTTTCATGAACAAAGCTGACCAAGTTGACGACGAAGAGCTCCTAGAGCTTGTCGAAATGGAAATCAGGGAGCTTCTTTCTAAGTACGAATTCCCAGGCGATGATATTCCAATCATCAAAGGCAGCGCACGTAATGCTCTCGAATCAGAGAACACAGACTTCCACGCTCCTGAATATGAGTGCATAAAAGCACTTATGGATGCAGTTGACTCCTATATCCCAACTCCTGAGCGTAAGTCAGACCTTCCATTCCTCATGCCTGTTGAAGACACAATGACAATCACAGGCCGCGGCACTGTTGCTACAGGCCGTGTTGAGCGTGGTCAAGTCAACCTCAACGACAAAGTTGAAATCGTAGGCCTTATGGAAGAGCCCCGCGAAACAACTATCACCGGTATTGAGATGTTTAGAAAACTTCTCGATTACGCAGAAGCTGGCGATAACATCGGCGCTCTGCTCCGCGGTGTTTCCAGAGATGAAATCTGGAGAGGCCAAGTTTTGGCTAAGCCCAAGAGCATTAAGCCTCTTACAAAATTTAAGGGTCAAGTTTACGTTCTTTCAAAGGACGAAGGCGGCCGTCACACTCCGTTCTTCAACAACTACAGACCACAGTTTTACTTCAGGACTACTGACGTAACAGGCGTTATAAACCTTCCAGAAGGCACAGAGATGTGTATGCCTGGTGACAACATTGAGATGGATGTTGAGCTCATCACACCCATAGCCATCGAAACCGGCCTGCGTTTCGCTATCCGCGAAGGCGGCCGTACAGTTGGCTCCGGCGTTGTTATCGAAGTTACCGAATAATTAATTTATTCACTTATTGTAAGGGCGGCTATATGCCGCTCTTACACATGTATGCACAGAAAAACATATTGCAGGGCAGGGTAGCAGTGCTAGAAGCCCTGCGCCGCTGGGTTAGGTGAGAATATGCCGGTTTTAAGGCTTGATAAATTTATATCAGATTCCGGCCTTTATAGCCGGAGCGAGGCCATATCCATGATAAAGGGCGGCCGTGTTTCCGTAGACGGGCGTGTGTCTTTATCTTCCTCAGAGAAAATAGACGCAGATTCCCAGAGCGTTCATATAGACAATACTTCGCTTAGCTACAGCAAATTCCACTATCTTATGATGAACAAGCCTCAGGGCTTTGTTTCAGCAACGCAGGACAGGCATGAGCGCACCGTCATGGAGCTTCTTGATGAGAAATATGCAAAACTCGGGCTGTTTCCGGCAGGCAGGCTTGATAAGGACGCAGAGGGTTTTCTGCTCCTCACAAATGACGGCGGCTTCGCCCACCAGATAACTTCACCCAAAAGTACAATATATAAGCGCTATTTTATTCAGTTTGAAAATGATATAACTGAGCAGGACATACAGATTTTTAAGCAGGGAATCGTTTTGGGCGATGGCCTGCACTGTTTGCCTGCGCTTTTAGAGCCTGCCGCAGACGGGGCATATGTAACTGTCTGTGAAGGCAAATACCATCAGGTAAAACGGATGATGGCAGCCATAGGAAAGCCCGTGCTCTACTTAAAACGCGCCCAGATTGGCGGCCTGAAGCTGGATGAAAATTTAAGGCCAGGCCAGTTCCGGGCGTTAGATAATTGTGAGAAAAGGGCAATTTTGGATACAAAAGTAACAAAATTGTAAAATAAATTACAGAATTTAACATTTCCTATTGAATTTCGTCAAGATATAGTATATTATGTAAAATGTCACAGGAGAACATAGTCAATATGACAAAAACTTCTTATGTAATGAGTTTTTTTGTCGAAGGGGGATACTTCGTGTCAAGTAGAATTTTCCAAAGTGTGATTATCCAAATGAAGGATGCCACTACGCGGGCAATCGGTGTGGTTGACCCGGAAGGCGTGGTTGTCGCCGGCAGTGATCTTTCTCTGATCGGCACAAACATCGGGCCGGTACAGATTTCCGGAGAGCAGGTAAGCGAGCAGACCGTGAGCTACGGCGGCAAAACTTACAAAACTCTTGGGGTCGGTGCCGCAGACGACTATTCGGTTTTTACAGAGGGCGAGGATGAAATGTCCAAGACGCTCTGCATAATGGCGTCCATAGCCATTAGCGAGGCCGGTATTTACTTTGAGGAAAACCATGATAAGCGCGCCTTTGTTAAAAACATTGTCACCGAAAATGTTTTGCCCGGCGATATTTATATCAGGGCCAAGGAGCTGCGCTTTGCATCCGAGGTAATGAGAGGTGTGCTTGTAATCCGCAATAACACTTCTGTCGATCCGTCAATGATTGAGTTGCTACAGGATTCTTTTCCTGACAGGCATCACGACTTCGTGATTTCAGTGGGGGATAACGACATAGCTGTTATCAAGGAGATGCCGCCCACGGCAGACCTTAAGTATTTGCTTAAAATCGCAGAAATGATTGAGGAGAAACTTGAGTCAGAACTTTCCCTCAAGACCGTAATCGGGATAGGCACTCCTGCGCGCCATCTGCGCGAACTGCCTGACAGGTATAAGGAAGCGCTTATTTCAATTGATGTGGGCCGTGTGTTTGATGCGGAGAAGAATATCATCAATTACGAGAGCCTCGGCATTGGGCGTCTTATTTACCAGCTCCCGACAACCCTATGCGAAATTTTCCTTTCAGAGGTTTTCAAGCGCAATCCCATTGAAGCCCTCGATCAGGAAACACTTTTCACCATTGACAAGTTTTTTGAAAACAGCCTCAATGTTTCCGAAACCTCGCGCAAGCTGTTTGTACACAGGAACACGTTGGTGTACAGGCTTGAAAAAATCAAGAAAATCACCGGACTTGATTTGCGGGAGTTTGACCATGCGATTATTTTCAAAGTCGCACTTATGGTCAAGAAGTACCTTGTCTCACAGGAGTCGAAGTTTTAGATGATTAGATTGACCGACGTATTTAAGGTTTATGCAAACGGCGTGAAGGCCTTGAAGGGCGTCTCATTTGCACTAAACGAGGGTGAGTTTGCCTTCATGGTCGGACCGTCTGGTTCCGGCAAATCAACAATAATCAAACTTCTCACAGGAGAGGTTGCGCCCACTGACGGACAGGTTGTTGTCAACGGTTACGACATGGACAAAATTAAAATGCGCAAGATGCCTTTCCTTAGAAGGACCATTGGCGTTATCTTTCAGGACTTCCGCCTTATCGAGGACAAGTCTGTTTATGAAAACGTCGCTTTTGCCATGCGCGTCATAGGAGCTTCCAGCAAGGAAATCCGAACGAGGGTTCCGTATGTCCTGGAACTGGTGGGCCTTGAAAACAAGGTCAAAGCCAAACCGACTGAGCTCTCAGGCGGCGAACAGCAGAGGGTGGCCATAGCCCGCGCCCTTGTAAATAACCCTTCGCTTATAATTGCAGACGAGCCTACAGGTAACCTTGACCCCGCCCGCAGCTTAGAAATCCTTCTCCTTTTGCAGAAAATTAACGAACTGGGCACGACAGTCCTAATCGTCACACATGAAAAGCCCCTCGTTGACAGGCTTTCGAAGCGAGTTATAGCAATTGACGGCGGGCGTATCATCAGCGACGGAATGGATGGGTATTATAACTATGAAGTTGAGTAGAAACCGGACAGGATATTACATAAAAGAAGGCTTTATAAGCATCTTCAACCACCGCCTGATGTCTTTTGCCTCAATATGTGTGATAATAGCATTTCTCCTGATTATGGGCAGCTTTATTCTCATGGCGGTAAACATTAACTCCGTCATAGGCGATATGGAAAATGAGAACACAATTTTAGCATTTGTCGATGAGTATATTACCGAAACGCAGGCCAGGGCCCTTTCCAGAGAGCTAGAGCGCACACCCAACATTGAAAGGGTTAACTTCATAACCCGTGAAGAGGCTCTTGACAGATTTATAGGCAGGCATGGTGAAACCGGCCGCTTTACCGGGGTTGATGCCGACTGGTTTAGGCACCGGTATGAGATATTTGTCGAGGATGTGGCGTACATGGAGGAATCCATGCGGGAGATTGCCGCAGTATACGGCATTGAGAGGGTTAATGCACACCTGTTAATTGCACAGACTCTCAGAAATATCCGCAACATAGTAACCGTAATATCGGTTGTGATTATCGCAGTGCTCCTCGCCATTTCGCTGTTTATAATGTCTAACACGATTAAGCTCGCAACATATGAGCGGCGTGAGGAAATTTCCATTATGCGCATGGTGGGTGCCACGAACTCGTTTATACGGTGGCCATTTATAATAGAAGGCTTCATTTTGGGCTTCGTCGGCTCAATGGCCGCATTTGCCATTTTGTGGAGCCTGTATAGCACTATTTCCGACAGCGTGTACAGCTTTGATGCGTTTTTCATAAATCTCGTGCCGTTTGTAAATGTGCGCATTCCGATTTTTGCCCTGTTTACCGCAATCGGCTTCGGTGTCGGTGTGGGCGGCAGTACATTTGCACTCAACAGATATCTTAACGTCTAGAGCGTGCGAAACCCCAAAAAAACTGTATTTTCAGGCTAATATAGCCATTTGTAACAAGTTGGATACAATCCGGTGTAATTATAAGCCAAAATCAGCAAATTTCTACTTGAGGTGATTTTTAACGATGAATAAAAAAGTGACAAGGGTAATAGCAATAATTCTCGCAGTCGTGATGCTAATTTCTATTGGCTTTATTGTCTTGGATGCGGTTGTGGCGACAGCCAATACCAGATCTCCGAGAGAGCAAATCAATAGGCTGCGCTCTGAGCTTCAGGAATATCAGAGGAGAAAGAGGGAAGTTCAGGCCAACATAAACGCCATCGACTTTGCAACCCGCAGCGAAACTGCCAGAAAGAATGTTCTCGATGACAGGATTGTGCTTACAGGTCTTGAGATTGATAACATTGAGGCCACAATCGGGATGTATGAACTTCTTATAATCGAACAGGAAGCAGAAGTGGTAAGAGCCCAGGAGAGGGAGGACGCGCAGTTTGCCGCTTACAGGCGGCGTGTCCGCGATATGGAAGAAAACGGGGCGATTTCCTATCTGGAAATACTTTTTGATTCCACCAGTTTTGCCGACATGCTCGCCCGCATTGACTTTGTTTCTGATATAATGCGCGCTGACGAACAGATATACTTTTCCTTAGTCAGAGCCCGCGAGGATACAGCCTTGGCCGTTAAGGTCCTAGAAGAAACTAAAGATGAGCTTGAAGCCGAAAAGGAACTGCTTGAAGAAAGGCAGATTGAGCTTGCATATCAAGTGGCCGAGGCCGATGCAATTATCTATGCCCTGCTTCAAGACAGGGAAACAGAAGCCGCTATCTACGCGGAAATAGCAGCAGATGAAGCGCGTATACTCGCTGATATCCGCCGCGCTGAAGAAGAACTGCGCAGGCAGGAAGCAGAAGCCGCTGCCCGCAGACAGGCACAGAACATAGTGCGTGGCACAGGGGAGCTCAGATGGCCTGTACCGGGGCATAACAGAATCTCCAGCCCATTCGGCACCAGGATGCACCCTGTATTTAGAGTTATGCGGCAGCACTCAGGTATTGACATACCGGCACCTCACGGCACAAACGTAATAGCCGCCGACACAGGCGTAGTAATCACCTCAACGTTTAACTCATCCTTCGGTAATTTCATCGTCATCTCCCATGGTGAGAATAGAAACGGTGATAGAATCACTACCCTCTATGCCCACTTGCAGTCGCGCGCAGTCAGTGTCGGCGATAGGGTTGAGCGCGGACAGGTTATAGGCCGTGTAGGTTCAACAGGCGTTTCCACCGGCCCGCATCTCCACTTTGAAGTAACAGTTAACGGCACAAGGGTTAATCCATCGAGGTTTGTGTAAATTAAACCGGACTAAGTGATGTAATGAAAAGACAATACTCGTTAAGAATAGTGATAACGCTGATGCTTTTAGCATCAGCGTTGACATGGGTGGGCGTGATGCTCTTCGTTGGCATTCCTTTAGGGGCCATGAGCGGCAGGTCTAATCTCGTGCGCGATTACGCGGCACTTCTGACTAGAATTGACGATTTTTTTATAGGCGAGTTTGACGAGGAGCATGTCACTACTGCAGCTATGCGCGCAGCGATTGATGCTCTTGATGACCCTTGGTCTTTTTTTATGACGGCAGAGGAATATGAGCGTAATCAGGATCATACCCTCAACCGTTACCCGGGCATTGGGGTCACAGTCGTCTTTGATGACGAGGCAGGCTACATAAGGGTTGTTGAGGTTTTCCGCGGCTCCGCCGCTGAAACTGCTGGAATACTGCCGGGAGATTTGATTTTGGCCGTTGACGGAGAGGATTCAGCTGGTATTAGCCTCCCGGAGCTCAGAGGAAAGCTGCGGCGCCCGATAGGTCAGAGCGCACAAATTAAAATTGAGCGCTCAGGCGGAGAAACCGAGACCGTAGAGGTTGTTTTCAGCCATATTACCATAATTCCGCTTTCCTATGAAATGCTCGATGACGGCATCGGGTATATAAGGCTTTATAATTTTAATGCAGGTTCGGCAGACGGCTTTATCGGCGCTGTAAGGTCGCTCATGAGTCAGGGGGCTGTGGGTCTTATATTCGACATGAGGGGCAACGGCGGCGGCTGGGTCACTGAGATGACTCAGATGCTTGATTTTCTGCTCCCTGAAGGCGATATTTTCGTCGCAGTCGATGCCTCAGGCAGAGAAACCGTGACCACTTCCGGCCCTGACTACCTCGACATGCCCATGGTGGTTTTAGTTGACCGCTTTTCCTTTAGCGGAGCCGAGTATTTCGCCGCCATTATGAGTGAATTCGGATTTGCTCAGACGGTAGGGGAGCAGACCACGGGCAAGAGCAGGATGCAGCGGGTTGTCAGGCTGCCTGGCGGCGGTGCTATAAACATCTCCATCGCCGAATACCTCACCAAAAACCGTGTTAGCCTCCACGATGCGGGCGGCTTTACACCTGATTATACCGTTTTGCTGACAGACGAGGAGCTGGCACTGTTTCTGACCGACAGCCTGGAGTATGACCCTCAGCTCCAAAAAGCTATATATCTCCTGGCTACTTCTAAGTAAACCATCATCAAACCATCCGCCGGACATGAGCAAGTGCTCTGAAGAAAAGCGGGGCGGCCTTCGTCAGTCACGTCTACCTTGGTGAAGACTTGAAGCCCAGGACAAAACTTGTGTTCCAGGACTGCGGCCGCCCCACTTTCCCTCAGAGCACTTGCTCATGTTCGGCTACCGTATGGATGGCAACAATCCTCCTTGAATTTGTGACTAATTTGTGTACAAATAAACTAGACAATACAGCAGGTGCATAGTATAATGAGAAGTGGGTATATTTTAGATGCGCCCGCTTTTTGTATTTTTAGGATACATCCCAAAACGCGATATCTGACAGTTTGGTGGGGATTTTCTCACCAGGTAGTGTACGGTTCTGTTAGGAGGATGGTGACTATGACGATTTCAAACGAACTAGGCATCCCATACCCTAATCTAACTACGCAGTATATACTACGCCCCCGTCTCAATGAACTGCTTGCGCAGGCAACTTGCGGCAAGCTTATTTATGTTATCGGTGGTGTCGGGCAAGGAAAAACCCAGGCAGTGCGGCACTACCTTGAACAACAGCCAGACGCCGCGGTCCATTGGATACAGCTGACCGAAAATGATAATATCGGCTCTTATCTTTGGGAAAAACTTACATATATCGTTTCTCTTGATAATCCTGCGCTTGCTGCCGAGCTGCATGAGCTTGGGTTCCCGGTAACTTTAGCCTGCTTCAAGCAATTTGTCACACTTCTCAGAAATTTGAAGAAACATCCACGCAATATATTTTTTGTGTTGGATGATTTTCATTTGATTAATTCTAAAGAAACGCGTACCTTTGTTAAGCGCTGCGTCCACATGAAAGTTTTTGGAATGTGTTTCATCATCTGTTCCAGAAAAGAGCCTGACCTTGATGTAGAGCCCTTGATTTCAAGAGGTAAAGTCAGAGTTATAAAGGAGGAGGCGCTTCGCTTTACCTCTGGGGAAGTGGCGGAGCTTTTCCGCTTACATGACATACCTTTTACGGAACAGATCCTCGCACAAGCACTGGAAGCGACAAAAGGCTGGGCACTGGCACTAAGCGAGCTCACAGTAGCATTAAAGAGGTATCCGCGCACCCCAAAATACGCACTTGATGCCGTAAAACAAAACATTTTCCAAATACTGGACACCGAAGTATGGAACACCTTTCCGGAACATGTAAAAAAAATATTGGCTATTGCTTCTTTGGTATCCGATTTACCCATCTTGCCTTTAGAAAAACTTTCCGGCGAAGCAAATTTTTTGCAAGATAGGCCGGAGCTGACTTCCTTTGTATGGTTTAACCGTTTCAGCAATGGTTATACAATCCATCCGCTTTATTTAGAGTTTTTACAAGACAAGCAAAATATTTTGCCCCACGAAGAACAGCAACAGGTCTATAGGCAGGCGGCCGAGTGGTGTGTCGCACATGACCTACATATGGATGCAATGCGCTATTACGCAAAGTCGCGTCAGTTTGACCGGATGGTTGAAATGTTTTTCTCCTGTCCGTTCAAATTACCACAGGATTCCAGCAAATATTTTTTAGACCTCTTGGATAACCTGCATCCAAGCGAAACCGAACAAGAGGATTTCAATGTTTTGTTCTTACAAAACTACTTCACACCCCTCTTAATTGCCGGGACAGGTAGGTACGAAGAGGCACAAGCCCGCACATTTGAAGTCATCCGAAAATGGGAGAATTTGGACACTCCGCTTGCCAGGGAATTTCTCCACACCTCTTACAGTATCTTGACATATTTAGACATGTATACCTGCACGATTACACACCAGTACAACGGTCCGGTGTATTTGAAAAAATCGTTACAATATGTGGAGCGTTCTTTCAAACCACCGGCAAAAACAGGCGGTGCTTTTATAAATGCGGATATGCGCTCATTTGCCTGTACAATCGGCGTAGGTGCGACGTTATCAGAGTTTGATCAGTTCTTGGAAGCTGCAAGGGAAACAGGTTTGCTCATAACGAAGACGGCACATAACATATTTTCCGGGTATGCGGATTTGGTTGCCTGTGAGTGTGCGTTCTTCAAGAATGAGCCGGATCTCGCACGGCGGTATGCGGAAAAAGCGATTTTACAGGCGCACGAACATAAACAATACGGTATTGCGGCGTTGGCGGAAAACTATCTGCTCCGGATTGCAATAATTGAAGGTGACACCGGTCTGGCAAAAGAGATATTGAAGCAATTAAACAGCTATTTGGACAACCGGGATTTTTGGAGCCGTCAATTGTATTATGACCTATATGCCGGTGCCTTTTATGCTCAAATCGGGATTCTTGATATGGTTCCGCAGTGGGTTGTAATGAATGCAAAAGAGGCGGCCTCTGAGATCAGTATTCCGGCAAGAGAATTGTATGTCCATGTACTTTACTATATTGCCTCAAAAAAATACAAGCAAGCTCTTACGATTTTATTTAACTCTTATCCGAGGCCGTCCTATGAGCGTTTTTTGTTTGGAGAGCTGCGGTTCTCCCTGCTGGCTGCCGTAGCACGGATTAGAACCGGTGATACGGAAGGTGCGCTGGTGGAATTTGTACGAGCCTATGAATTGTCCTTTTGCGGCGAATTTGAACTATTTTTTATCGAACTGGGTAAAGAGTTACATCCTTTAGTTGCGATGACATTGAAACAGGCAAATACCGCCATCCCGGAAGAATGGCTCAAAATGATTGACCGCAAGGCTTCGATTTACGCAAAGAAAGCCACAGTCGTTGCCAATATGTTTAGAGAAGCGGCATGCATCAAGGAACCTGTTGCCCTGTCTGCCCGGGAACTAACAATTCTGACCGACCTGTACCATGGCCTCTCCCGGGATGAAATTGCAGAAAACCAACATCTCTCCGTCGGTACGGTTAAAAAAGCCTTAACATTAATCTACTCCAAGCTGGGTGCATACAATAGTGTGGATGCTATCCGGATTGCGCTGGAACAAAAGATAATCGACTAAAGCCACAATCGGCACTATAGCCGCATCTAAAATCCCTTCCAGACTGATTTTTCAGTTTTTGAAGGGATTTTTTGCGTTTTTTTCAAGAAATATGTACCTTTTAGATGGTGGTTATATTTTTTCTATAAAGCTATAATCAAACCATAAAGGATTGCTAAACTCTGACTTATCTCTCTCCCACTCCCACCAAAACCAGATAGGGCAATCCGAAATGAAAGGACGGTGCTTTATAAACCTCGATAAACCATCCGCCGGACAGGGGCAGATGCTCTGAGAAAAAGCGGGACGGCCTTCGTCAGTCACGTCTACTCTGCCGAAGACCTGCAAGCCTTCCAAAACTTGTGTTCCAGGACTGCGGCCGCCCCACTTTCCCTCAGAGCACCCGCCCCTGTCCGGCTGGTTTGTGGAAGTGTGATGGATTACTATACACATTTTTTGAAGTAAATACTTGACAAAGGTGGCCTTTTCATAGTAGATTACTGTGAGTTAGGCCACCAGTTCAAGGTTTAGGTATACTATGTCTTTGTCGTCTTGTGAGATTCCGAGGTATCTTTTAGTTACTTCAAATGAGCTGTGGTTGAAAATATCCATTATGACGGCATGTGATGCCCCGCTTCTAAGGGCGTGGTAGCCGAAGGTTTTGCGCAGGGAGTGGCAGGATACCCTATCTCTGAGCGTCAGTGCTTCTGCTGCTTTGCGGATTATTCTATAGGCCTGTATGCGGCTGATTGGCTTTTTGGTTCTAGGATTTTCTATTAGGTACTGGTTTGATTTCATTGCGGTTTTGGCCAGGTGTTTTAGGGCTTTGGCTACTTTCTTACCCAGGGCAATGATTTTGGTTTTGTTTGTTTTCTGCTCCGTCAGGGTGAGGGTTTTTCTTATTTTGTTTGTTTCGTAGTCGTACACTTGTTCCCATGTTATTTTCAGTATATCGCTTATGCGCAGGCCTGTCTGCATGGCGATTACCACCAGAACGTAGTTTCTAGGTTCGTTTTTGTCGAGAAAGTACTGGGCTAGGGCTTTGGTTTCTTTTATTGTTCTGATTGGTTGAGTTGTAGCCATTATGATTTCCTCCAAAATTTTATGCCATGTAACACTTTTCCAAAAAAGTTGTATGGCTTATTTTTATGCTGTAATTCCAAGGGTTTGAGTACAGCTTGAGCGTAAGCGTAAAGAAACGGGTCACCTAGAGAAAAGCGCGAAGGAGTTGTATACTACTCCAAAATAGTTTGCGAAAAGTCGTACCAACTTTTCACAAACGGAATGGAGAGAAACAACATGGAAGTAAGGGAAGTTACATCGAGTTACCGACTGTCACAATGGGCAGAACTAATACAAGAACGCGCCAGAAGTGGAGAGATAGTAGAGGCGTTTTGTATTCGCAAAGGTATAAGCAAACACAAATATTACTACTGGCAGCAGAGGCTCCGGAAAGTTGCCGGAGAACAAATAAGCAAGTTAGATTCACAAGCGGCAGAACTATCTGTACGAGGATTTGCAGAAGTTAGATTATCAGAGGCAATGAAGTCAACAACAACAGCCGAATCGAATCAAGTATGTATAGAGACATTATCGTGCAGGATAACCGCCGGCAGTTCATACCCATCAGAAACAGTGGTTGCGATGCTAAGAGAGGTGTTAAGGCCATGATGAATTGCAACGTGAAGCGAGTATATCTGGCATGTGGTCACACGGACATGCGGAAAAGCATAAATGGTCTTGCCTCAATAGTTGAGGGTAGCTTCAAGCTTGACCCGTTCGAAGATGCGCTCTTTGTCTTTTGTAACCGAAAGCGGGATAGAGTAAAAATACTCGTGTGGGATGCAGACGGGTTTTGGCTGCATTTTAAGAGATTAGAGAAGGGGCACTTCAAGTGGCCGACATTGGCAGGCGAGGCAACAATGACGCTCACAGGAGAGGAATTGAGCTATCTTTTGAGTGGCACAAGAGTCGAGTTAAAGATAAAAAGAAACGAAGTTACCGAACGTTGCGCAGTATAGCGGAAACGGCCTCAAAGCATTGAAATCACTTGACTTTTGGCTATATTTGTGATATCATTATCACATGAAAAGTGATGTAAAAACAGTCGAAAAAATGCAAAAAAGAATCGAAGAGCAAAATGCCCGCATAGCTGAACTTGAAGCTATGGTGAAGTATTTTGAGGAGCTATTTCGGCTGTCTAAACACCGGCAATTCGGCACCTCAAGCGAGAAGAGCGAATACGATCAGTTGGGGCTATTTAACGAAACT
>Ga0209755_10001209_pt1 | contig 41861 bp, 51 predicted proteins | sample TergutCo191P1_FD_187301 | JGI IMG/M metagenome (GOLD analysis project Ga0209755, IMG submission 187301) | Cornitermes sp. P1 segment gut microbial communities from Petit-Saut dam, French Guiana - Co191P1 (SPAdes) (version 2) | ecosystem: Host-associated > Arthropoda: Insects > Digestive system... | reverse complement strand
GTGACCATCGCAGGGGCGAGAAGCCCAAGAATATGGAGGGATGCATATGTTGGCAATTCTTAAAAATAACGTAACGGTGGAAGAATATAACGAGGATTTGGTGGCTTTCGCACAAACAATAGACTTCGCCGCACTGTTCAGCCATGTTAGAGAAGTAACGAAAGTAGATTGTAATTTCCATCAGCCGGAAATAGATATTACACGCGGCAGTGTGTACATCTGCTTTACATCGGATGATATCGCCAGCCAAACAGGGGCATTTGCCGCAATATTAAAGCAGTGCTATCTTGCCAGCTTCAGCAATGGCGTATTTAGGGATAAAGAAACCGGGGAGTTGGGATATTGGGTTCAAGTAAGCATCCGATACGAACACAAAAATGGCGGTTCTAACGGCATGGAAGTTGTAACCGCACAATATACAGATGCCAAGGGCTGGATGTTTAGATAGGGGTGAAATTACCGAAGCCACACGGCACGGGGAGGTTTGCTTCCTTCGAATAAACCAAGGCAACACAGGGCAACGTGGCGCGACACGCAGGGGCTTCAGCAGGGAGTCTCCTTTGCCGTTGGTGCGCTGTTTCGCAACATATCATGGGGCAACAATCCAGTGGATTAAGGGCTTCGGCAGAGGTATCATGTTCTCGTAAGGCACACACCAATATTTCCGAGGGGGAATTGAAATGGAAAATACAATCAACTACCGCACAAATATGCAAGATATATTCCATCAGCTTGCGGATATGAAACTAACGAAAAAAGACCGCAAAGCAATCGCTGAGTTTATACGCGCCGCTTATATAAACGGCACAGCCGCAAACGAAGCCGGGGATGCAGACCACCGGGAGGATATTATTTTTCTTGCCAACGAAGCCTCGAAATAGCCGCAAAAATGCAATCACAATCCAGTGGATTAAGGGCTTCGACAGAGGTATCATGTTCTTGCGAGGGGGAAATAAGCCCTGCAAATAATAAACGCGAGGAGCGGATGATTATGAAAAACGAAAAAGCGTTAGGCGAATTTACGGCAAAAATGGCGCAAGCCCAAGAATTACTGGCTGAACTGCAATCCCATGTGGATGACCATATGGGAACAAATCCCGATGAGATAAACTGGAGTCACACAGGAAGCGCAGGGTATATGGTAGAAAAACTCACAGAACTGACCGATTGGGCTTTGGGGCGAGGCGAATATGCACAATAATGGGAGGGTTGCAAATGTATGAGTGCAAATTTTACGAAGTTGACTTAGTGGCAAAAGAGGAAGGCGATGCGATGGATGCCGCTTATTTCGGAAGCATGAGCCATGCCGAACGAGAAGCATTGGAGGCATGGGCAGATATGGAAGCCAGCGATGCATCAGACCCTTTTGTAAAATGTGGGGTATACTGCAAACACCAAAAAAGCGACAGGGGTTACCCCGGTGAGCGTGTTCACCACTGCGCTGCTCTCGGTAACGAACATATTATCCATATAGATTTTATCGAAAGTGAAATAATTTAATCTGCCACATCAGCCAAGCGGAATTAAATATTCCCGGCGCAGTCCCCATATAGAGGGGCTGTCGCTCGTTCACTTTCCTTGCTTATAGCAAATACCTCCGCATAAAAATACCGCAAAAATACGCTCCAATCACGCTCCAATCATACATAAACAAATTTACAATCCGGCGGTTTCGGGTTATAATAGGGCTATACTTAACCGAGCCGAGGTGTGCAAATGAAACTGGATATTATAATTGATAAATTAACACCTTGCTTGGAAGAGGTTTCAACGGGCAAGATTTTACAGACCACTTTTTCTATTGCAACAGACAGCGATGTGTCCGATTTAGCAGAAAAAGGATGGCTATTCGATTGGACGGATGAATCCTTAGCAAAAGCAAACATATATAAGCTGTTAGTTAAGGATGACGATACCATTCAAGGGTTAGTTGCCGCCGAGGTTGTCAAAGGTGCTGTCTATGTTCATATAGTAGAAAGCGCACCGCATAACCGAGGCACAAATAAGCAGTATATAGGTGTTGGAGGACATCTGTTCGCAATAGCAATAAAATTGTCTGTTGTAAATGGCTTTAGCGGATATATTTTCTTTGAAGCAAAAAACCTTGAACTTGCCGAACACTATTCTGATACGATTGGTGCGACACGGATTCCATCGCGCATACATGAATATAGAATGGAAGTTTTAGAGGAAACTGCAATTAAAGTAATTAATGCGTACACATTGGAGGGTGACCTTAATGTTGAGTGAAGCTGAAAAACGTAGATGGGATGCAATAGATGATGCGGCTGAACGCGCCGGAGGGTATTTAGCGAAGCCCAAGCGTCCGCTTGTGATTGAGTATGACTACAGGGCTATGACTAAATACTGTGCTGAAAAAAATATCTCAAAAATGGAACTAACTGAAGATGAATTAAAAATGTTCGAATACGAAGAGCCTTTAGTTTACGTTTAAAATCAGCAATTATGGACAATCTGCCCCACATATGCTTGTAAATAAGCTGTATGTGGGGCGTTTTCATATCGCTCATCCAAAAATATGTTATAATTTACCAGCCGAGATGTTTTATTAGCAGGAGATGTTTTTACCGTGACAACCAAACTTGGAAGATATATTCACTTTGAAGGCAACGAATACGAAGCCGCAAATGTTGCCGCTCATAGCGAAACACACGAAGAAATGGTTATTTACCATGCGCCGGATAATAGTGCCGAACTTTGGGTTTGCCCTGCCGATGTATGGAATGAGCCAATTGAACATAATGGTCGCAAAATAAAACGCTTCACACATATAGATGAAATGGCACAACTTGTAGCAGAACCGCCGGATGGCATCCATATGCAAAGCCCCTCGGAAGATAAAATTGCCCTGTTCATGTCACTATTTACCGGGCGAGAGGATGTTTACGCCAAACGCTGGGAAAATGCCAAAAAAGAAAAATCTGGCTATTCTCCCGATTGCTTCCGTGCATGGTCACCAATATGCCCAAAATCCAGCAAAACAAAAGTAAAATGTGGCGAATGCACAGAACAGCGGTTTGTTCCTTTCGATACCCAAGTGGTCGAGAAGCACTTAAAAGGGGAATTAACCATAGGCGTATACCCCATGCTCCCCGATGAAACGTGCCGTTTCCTTGCCTTCGATTTCGATGCGAAGGTTTATGCCCCTGCGGAACTGCGACGCGACGTTTCCGCTATTCGTGAAGTATGTGCCGAATTGGACATTTGCATGGCAGTGGAACGCTCTCGTTCCGGCAAAGGCATTCACTTTTGGATTTTCTTTGCAGAGAATATTCCTGTAAATATTGCGCGTAAATTTGGCAGTAGCCTTATAACTTATGCCATGAACAAACACCACGAATTGCCGTTCAAAACATATGACCGCCTTATTCCAACCCAAGACAGTCTGCCAAAAGGTGGCTTTGGTAATCTTATTGCCCTGCCATTGCAAAAATATCCGCGCAAACAGGGCAACAGCGTATTTGTGGATGACAACTTTAATCCATATGCCGACCAATGGCATTATTTGCACCATGTCAAAAAATACACACTTGCAGAAATTGAAAAATTTATCAGACAATTAACGCCGGATGGAGAATTGGGCGAGCTGCACAGGGCTTCCGATTCCGATGATGAGAAACCGTGGGAAAACAAAAAAACTGTGCCTAAACTGGCAAAAGTGGATTTCCCCGAAAAAGTAAAAGTTGTTCATGCCAATATGCTGTACATTGAAAAGGTTGGAATTTCAAGCCCTGCGCTTAACACACTGAAGCGGCTGGCGGCATTTAGCAACCCAGAGTTTTACAAGGCGCAAGCCATGCGACTATCCACACACGATAAACCACGAGTTATTTCCTGTTCTTCCGAAACAGAGCAGTATATGTGTCTGCCACGCGGATTAGATAATGATGCCTATGCGATTATGCGTGAGCATGGTGTCGAAGTCGTGCAAGTTGACGAAACAACCAAAGGGCGCGAAATTAAAGTGGAATTTAACGGGGTGTTGCGCGGTGAACAGCAACAGGCATCCGATGCGCTTCTCGCACACGATAATGGAATTTTATCAGCAACAACAGCATTTGGCAAAACGGTAGTCGGTGCGTATCTTATAGCCAATCGCAAAGTAAACACGCTGATTTTAGTGCATCGCACAAATTTACTGCATCAATGGATAGACAGACTGAATGAATTTTTAATCGTAGATGAAGAACCCGAAGAAGAATATACACCAAAAGGTCGCAAGCGTAAAAAATCCGTTATTGGGCAAATTGGTGGGGGAAAGACAAGTTTAAGCAGCATAATTGATGTAGCTGTCATGCAGTCTTTGGTATCAAAGGATGAAGTCAAAGATTTGGTGAAAAATTATGGAATGGTAATTGTGGACGAATGCCATCATGTGGCGGCGTTCGGCTTTGAGCAGATTATGAAGGCAGTTAATGCAAAATATATGTATGGTCTTACGGCAACGCCAACCCGTAAGGATGGACATCATCCAATAATAAATATGCACTGTGGGAAAATACGTTATAAGGTTGATGCTAAGCAACAAGCCGAGGAGCGTCCGTTTGACCACTTCATTATTCCGCGCTTCACACGCTTTCAAAAGCCAGCCCACCAAGACGAAAGTAAATGGGAATTTCCCGATATTTACAAGGATATCCAAAACAACGAACTCCGTAACAGCCTAATTTTACAAGATGTTATTTCCGCAGTAGAACAGAGCAGAAACCCGATTATACTTTCCGAGCGAACAGACCATGTGAAAATGATAGCAGAATTACTGAATACTCACACAAAAAATGTATTCGTTTTAATTGGCGGTGCTTCTCAAAAGCAAAACCGCGAAATACTCCATGAAATCAATGCCATTCCCGAAGATGAGCCATTGGTTATTGTTGCCACTGGAAAGTATGTGGGCGAGGGTTTCGATATGCCGCGCCTCGACACCCTATTCCTTACGATGCCCATATCGTGGAAAGGAACAGTCCAACAATATGCAGGGCGTTTGCATCGGTTGTGCGAGGGCAAGCGAGAAGTGCAGATTTATGATTATGTGGATGTTCATGTTGCAAAACTGGAGCGTATGTACCAAAAGCGACTGAAAGGTTACGCATCCATCGGGTACAAGGCAAAGGGAACTGCGCCGCCAATAGATGATGTGCATTCCATTTACGATAGCCCCATGTTCTCCTCGGTGTATTCTGCTGATATTTTGGCGGCACGAACGGAAGTTTTAATCGTCAGCCCATTTTTAACCAAAAGGCGCATATTATCATCATTGCAATATTTATCTGCCGCGAGTGCGAAGGTGACGGTAGTTACAAAACCGCTTGATAATTATCCCGAAAAAGAACAGGGTAAAATTGATACTTGTATAAAGCTACTGGAGCAACATGGCATTACTGTCCGCACCAAAGACCGTATTCACCAAAAATTTGCTGTCATGGAACAGCGACTGATTTGGTATGGAAGCATTAACCTTCTCAGTTATGGCGATAACTCGGAAGAAAGCATCATGCGTATTGAAAGTGCGGACATCGCCGGGGAATTGTTGCGGAGCATATGATGTAAAATTGAAATATTGCCGCTTTCACACACACATAAAAATTTGCCCCACCTTCAGAATTACTGAGGCAGGGCTTTTTTTGTTGCGCCGTTTATTTCGGATAATGTTTCCAACATTTTCAATGCACCGTCTTGGAAATGTTCATCAAGAGATTTGAAGAGACCCATCGCCTCGGATACTTTGGCACTCATGTCCTCGTTGAACATCGAGCCTTGCCCATGTCTCAGCCAGTTTTCGTTAACATTATATTCCGCAATAATTAAGCGAATAGCGCGTTCGTTTATTTCCCTTACGCCACCTTCGATTTCCGATATGAAGGAAGCGACAATAGCAACACGTTCTGCAAACTTGGCTTGGGTAAGCCCCAATTCTGTCCTTAATTCCTTTATCCTGTCTTTAATTTCCATATGGCATCATTCCTTTTCAAACCCATCATGGCACTTTGTGGGCGATACTTCAAAACACTTGTGGGCTTTTATAGCGGTATTTTTTGCCGCACCATTGATTTCTATACATATTTGAAAAGATACCCAAGTGTTTTGAAGTATTCCCCCTTCAGAGCAATAATGAAATTGCCGTTTTAGGCTTGAAATAAGCGGTATTTGGGAATTTATGCTGTCATTATGTGGTAACGCTCTCTTTGATTGCTTTTACAAGCAAATCTAATTTCGAAGGAGGCGGTACACATGGATGTACGTCTGAAAGGTTATGTAAGATGCAGTACACGGGAGCAGACTCCCGACAGGCAAATAATCGCATTGCGCGAATTCGGAGTGCCGGAAGATGCCATCGTTATAGAAATGAAATCGGGCAAAAACTTCGAGCGTCCGGCATACCAAAAAATGGTTGACGAACTTGAACCCGGCGATGCTGTGGTAATTGATTCACTGGATAGGCTTGGGCGCGACCGTGATGCTTTGGTAGGCGAATGGAGGCGCATCACCAAGGAAAAAGGAGCAGACATGGTGGTCTTGGATATGATGCCGCTTCTTGACACACGGCAAAAAGACCGCGATATAACGGCTTCGTTTGTGGCAGACTTGGTGCTTCAGATTTTAAGTTATGTATCCGAGAAAGAGCGGCTTCTAAATCGGGAGCGAACTGCCGCCGGTATCGCCGCCGCACACCAACGTGGTGTAAAGTTTGGAAGGAAACCTATGGAGCGTCCGGCTGAGTTTGAATCTGTCCGCAAACTTTGGGAACGAGAGGAAATTTCCGCAAGCGAAGCGGCTCGCAGACTAGGCATCAGCCGCCCAACTTTTATGCGGTGGGTTGGTAGATTATAGGTGAACAAATAGCAGGGGTTTGTTTCAGCTATGCCAATACAACATCAATAAGGCAAGTAACGCGAGATTACCATTTTATGACAGCAAATTTTCCTAATTTCTAATGACGACGTATAAATATCTATCATCTTCGACAAACGAATTATACTATGGATACCCCTTTTCTGTCAATGAGAACGGAAGTGCGGTTACTCTCGCAACCGCACAAATACCCTGCTTTATTTACCTATAATTCAATGTAAACTATGCGAGGTTAACTGTTGCTTCGCTTTAGTTTTTAGGTCAAAGGGGAATAAAAAATTACAAAATATCCACAGAAATGAGAGGGCTAAACTGTGACCATAAATCATATCGCTATACTCTATCCATCGGGGAATACTACAGCTCTTGTTTTTGATGATATTCCTATTAAATTATACCGTGAGGTGAATGATTTTATTTTAGAAGTTGAACCTGCTGTTGAAGTAGTTATGTTCGTGAATTTATTGGGTACTCGACCGTTAGGTGTTATGGCGGGGGGTGAGTTTTGTATTAATGCCACTCGAAGTTTTGGCTATTATTTGATGGAAGGGAAGTCTGGGCTAATAGACGTAAACGTTGGCGTAGTGGATAAGCCACTGACTGTGAATATTCAAAACAATAAATCTAAAGTGATTATAAATACTCCAGATTTTTTGAAATCGGTGGAGTTGATTGACGATTCAGTGGCAATTGTTAAATTAAATGGAATATCGCATTTAATCATTGACTCATCTTCTATAAAAACACAGGAGTTTCTTAATACAGAGGATATTTATATTAGAAAAAAAATAGCGACAAATTTGCTATATGAATATCACCTTAATGATGAGTTAACCTGTGGCGTTATGGTCGTTAGCAACAACGGCACTGAGAAACGCATTTTTCCATATGTACACTCAAAGCTACTTGACGATTGGTATGCAGAAACTGCGTGCGGAAGTGGCTCATTAGCTACCGCTATCGCACAAGCAAAAAGAGATAACAAATCGGTGGAACAGTTAGTTTTACAGCAACCTTCCGGAAGTGATTTGACAATAAAAGTTGCATTGTCTAACTATTCGTTTTTCGAATCTTCAGTTGAGGGTGATGTTGAACTTTTATATGAAGGTGGTTTTTCACGAAATTTCCAATCAAAAGTACGCCATAAAAGGATTAACAATGTTCATAAGTTTAGCCAATAAGCGTAAAAACAACTAGGAGGACTCAAATGTTTAACGTAGGTGATTTTACTCACGGCATAGATGATATACGAAAATATATGCATACACTTGCTGGAAGATTTCCCGAAACGCCATTAAAACAACATCGTATGTTAAAAAAATGGCTTACGTTTCGTGATGCATTGCATAAAAGAACAACATTAAGCCATGATGAAATTAGCACATGGCAATTAGAGCGGATAGCTACGCTTGTTGATTCTGCTTTTTCAACAAATCCATTTTATCACAAGCTATACAAATCTGTTGGTTATGAACGTGGAGCAATTGCTTCATGGGAGGACTATAACGCTCTCCCCACAATATCGAAAGAGGACATAATAAACAATTTTCAAACTATTACAGAGGGATTAATCCCCCCTGTTAATGAGTGTGCGATGTTAAAAACATCTGGTTCTTCTGGACGCTCTTTAACCATTTTCCGAGACCAAACAGCAGTAGATTATATAACACTTTATGGGATGCGTTTTGAGGAACAGATGTTAGGTCGTCGCAGAGAGCATAATGAATGGCTTTATCTTATTTATGTAACTTGCTATCCATATACATCGCTAGATGGTTCTTTTCCAACTTTTGCAGTTTCTTTAGACTGTCCATCAGAGTCTATTTTAGCACATTTACAGTTACTAAAGCCAGCGGTTATTTCCAGCTTACCAAACTCGTTATTACGAATAGCCCCACTGATTAAGAATGCAAATGAGTTGGGTATTCGAGCAATTAATACAAACTCTGAATCAAGCACAAAAGAAGAGCGAGCAATAATTTCCGAGAAGTTTGGTGCGCCTGTATATGATGAATATTCGTCAGTTGAATTGTCTCTAATAGCAACACAATGCAACATGGGGCATTATCACATTGTGGAGGATAATGTTCGTGTTGATGTTCTCGACCCCGACAAAAAAGGAATGGGTGAAATAGTTTCCACAAATCTAACAAATGCATATATGCCTATTATTCGATATCGGCAAGGCGACATGATTCAAATTAGCAATTCAAATTCATCACACTCACAACTTTGCGAATGTGGCATTAAGTTTCGCAAGTTAGAAACATTTATGGGAAGGGCAGACCAATTTTTATTCAGTAATGCGATTGGTAAAATTCCACCAGATAAGGTCATGCAAATTTATGACCGCTGTTTGCTAAATGCAGATGATTTTGTTGATGAGTTTAAGATTGTTCAAACCCATGCTGACCGATTGCAGATATTCATGGTGCCAACTGCTGGGCATGAACAACCGAATCAAACTTCGGTTATGCGCTTTGTAAATCAGTTAAAAGACTTGTTTGATGACTTGAGTCTTCAAGTTGATGTGTTAAATGTTTCTGAAATGCCTGCAAATAAATCTTACAAGCGGAGACTCATTATTAACGAAATAGCCAACTGACGGAAAAATTCATCTTGAATCCGAATTTAACACATTATTCATTTGCAAAAAGATGCGGAAAAGTAATTCCCCATGCCGCTATATATGGAGGAGAGAGAATGTTTAACGAGTTAGACGTTGGAAGAAAGCGAAATATTGCAAATATATTAAAGGCTGTTCATAGTATTATACCGCCAACATATGTTGATACCTCGACTATAAGTAATTTTGAAATTCGAAGCGGCTTTCATTCTGGTGTGAAAATCAATCGTCTTATAGTATATTTAAGGTCTTCTGGATGCCGCTGGATGCTTGATGACGAATTCGGGGGTTGCACTATTTGCGGTCATATCGCAGGTTCAACTTTTGGAAAGAAAATTTCAGATATAGAGTATATCAATCAATTTGACGAAATAATCTCAAAATTTAATTTTGCTGAAATTCCTATGGTGTGTGTTTATAACGAAGGCTCTCTCTTCAACGAGGATGAAATGCCCTCTATTGCAAGAGAGCATATATTTCGTAGATTGAATGAGATATCAGGAATAAATCATGTGATTTTTGAAGCGAGACCCGAGCATCTTTCACAAGAAAATCTTAGAGTGATGAGAAGATTGATACCAAACAAAGGTATTGAAATTGGAATTGGACTCGAATCCTCAAATGAGTACGTTAGACAAATATGCTTAAATAAGGGCTTTCATGCGCGTGATTTTCTGAAAGCAGTAGAACTCCTGAGGATATATGGTGTTAATTCACTCGCTTACGTTTCGTTAAAGCCCCCATTTCTATCAGAGCGGTTTGCTATTGACGATTCTGTACGCACAATAAAATGGGCATTTAATCATGGGATAAATGTTGTTTCGCTTGAGCCAGTAAGTGTACAGAAATTTACACTCATACACTTATTATATAAAATGAATATTTACCGCCCTCCGTGGATTTGGTCTGTATTTACAGTGGTTTCTCAAGTTGGACAACTAGGGCTTGTGAGAATCGGCGGGGGCGAATTTTACCCATCTCCGTTTATTTACACTCATAATTGCCCTTTATGCAACGAGGCTGGCGTAAATACAATTGAGTCATACAATTCGAGCAACGACATGGGGGTAATTACTTCGTTTTTCAAAGATAGTTGCTCAAATTGCAAAGATGAATGGTCAAATCAATTAAATGATGAAAGTTGCATTGAGGATTTAATTGACACATTTATTTCATCTTTTCGTAATATTGATTTATCCACACTCCTAGGTGATGAAAGTTTTATGCTGTAGATGCTGAAAATTAACAGATAGGGAGCGTCGTTATGAAACTAATTGCAAGTAAGTCAATCAAAGAAAAATACCCCGATTTAAGAATAGCAATAGTAGTTGCAAAACACGTTGAGAATACAAAATATCTGAATGGCATTGAAAGTTTTGTCAATGAATCTTTTATGCGTTTTGCTGAAAAGTTTAATTCGCCACAAGAATTTGAAGAAAATAAGAATATTATTTCGTGGCGCAATATATATCGTTCATTTGGTGTTAATCCCAAAAAGCGTAAGCCAACTGCCGAAGCGTTACTATTACGCACGGTAAAGAATAGGTATGTTCCTCGAATCAATCCTGCGGTTGATGCTTATTTATCTGCTCAAACGCTACATTGTTTGCCAGTCGGTGGTTATGATTTGGAACGCATATCAGGCGATATTATTCTCAGAAATTCTAGCGGAAATGAAGAATTTTTAGGGGTTGGGAGTGACAATTCGGAATTAACAATTGATGATGAAATTGTCTATGCTGATGCGTCAAGAATATTAACGAGATGTTGGAATTACAGAGATTGCGATTATAGCAAAATCTCAACAGAAACAAGAACTCTTGCCTTGTTTTCAGAAGCCCCAATTTCAGATATTTCGGACAATGAGGTAAAAGAAACTGTAGTGCAGATTGCAGAGAATTTAGAAAGATTCTGTGAAGCGCAATGTTCCGTCCTATTCTTGGACTCCAATGAAAGCGAAATAGTTATTCTTTAGATTCTGATGCTAATCCAAGCATTAAAGTAAGAAAGAGGGGTATATAGTGCGAATTGACAGGCTAGATTTTGTAGATGGAATTTCTAAGTTGGAAAAAGATATATCTAAGTCAACAGGCAATTTCGTTACTAATATATCATACTGGAATCCGGGCGAATCCTACCAAAACCGAATGCTCTCAGTGTTAGACTTGCCAATCAATGTTAATCCAATAGAATATATTTATGGGTATCAATTAACTGATGAGTATAAAGCCAGCGTATTAAAAAATTTAGGAGTTGATGGGGTAGATTCAACTTGTGTAATAATGCAATCTAGCACTGCTGCAATTGCGCTACTAGCAAATTTTCTAAAATGCATGAATAATAAGAAAGTTTGTATACTTCAACCATCATATTTTTCAGTAGGGTTGTGCTTAGATTCGTTTTGTCTTGACACTCATTTTTTGAATATGAATCTAGAACAAGGAGACTTTACTATTCCTGTGCAGAAGATATTAGATATGGGTTATGATGTTGTGTGGATAACTTCGCCTGTATTTTGTGTGGGGAAATATTATACCAATAGACAAATCGCCAACATCAACAAACTTATAAAGCATAATATAATGGTTATATGCGATGAAGCATTATGTGAACCGGGACAGGAGCTTATTAGGGTAATTCCGCCTTCTAAATACCTGATTTCTTTCTATAGCCCTCATAAAGTTATTTCAGTTAATTCAGTAAAATTTGCAACCATTGTTTGTGACAGGGATTATTTAATTCTATTGGAGCATTTAGCTGATACATTTCATGGAGGATTATCAGCATCCAATACAGTTGCATTAGAACACTATATGTCTAAAAATTACAAAGATTGCTTTATTGAGTTTGATAAATTTACCAAAGAAAATCTTTGCATAGTTAAAGCTGTTTTAAATTCAATGCCAGAAATATTTTTGCTAGATGATACACACGGTCAATATGCTACGATATTCATGCCTAGTGTTCCATATCAAAAAACGTTATCGCTAGAATTTATTGAAGGAATTATCCGTAGCACAAACATCTCTATATTACCCGGTCGTACTATGGGATTTGATAGTGGTTATGGTTTTTGCTTTAGAATCAACCTCACTTTGAATCCCAATGTATTATCATCATCTATTCGAAAAATAATCCAATATTTGTCGAAACTTAAATAAATTTCGGAGGTAAGAAATGTTAATTTTGGATGTTAATAAAGTAGATAAAGATTTTGGATATGGCTTGCTTTTTGAAAATGTTAGTTTTACTTTAAATGAAGGTGAGCGTATTTCAATTATTGGTCCAAATGGTGGTGGGAAATCTACACTTTTGAAAATGATTGCGGGTATTGAAAACTGCAATAAAGGTTCAATTAGTCTAAAAAAAGGGGCTAAAGTTGCCTATCTTGACCAAACTGCACCAGACCAAGATGATGAACGAATAGTTGAGGATATTATTAAAGATGCTTTTTCTGATTTAATTAAAATGCAAGATGAATTGAATCACATTTATGAAAGTCTTGAAAATGTAAAGGATGAGAATGAATATGCTAGACTAGCCAATCGCTCTGGGGTTTTACAACAGGAGTTTCAAGATAAAGGTGGGTATGAAATTGATACCGAAGTGAATATTGTATGTAATGGTCTGCAAATTCCAGAGAAAATGCGTATGCAAAGATATAACACTTTAAGTGGTGGCGAAAAAACGCTTGTGCATCTAGCAAAAGGGCTTTTGCAAAAGCCCGATTTGTTTTTATTGGATGAGCCAACAAACCATCTTGATATTAATAGAATTGAGTGGTTGGAGGGTTATCTGAAAAGTTTTAAAGGTTCTACTGTGACTATATCTCATGATAGAAGTTTCCTAGATAGAATGAGCGATAAGATGTTAGAAATCGATAATGGAGAAGGGACGATTTATAATACAAATTACTCTGGCTATCTTAGTGAAAAGGAAAAACGCTATGAACAATTAATGGCAAACTGGGAAGACCAGCAGACTTATTTTAATAGGCTTGAGGAACAGGCTAAACGCATGGCACAGGCAGGAATGGCAACAAACAGCACAGCTATGACGAGAAAAGCTGGTGTTATGTTTGACCGTCTAGAGAGAGAAAAGGCGAAATTTAGCATTAAAAAGCCTGATAAAAAAAGAACAATAAAAATGGATTTTGATGAACAGCAAAAAGGCAGTAAGCGCGTAATCGAGATAAAAAGTCTTAATATTGCAATTCCAGAAGGAACAAAACATATCGTTGATGATGTTAATCTTTATGTTCGAAAAGGCGAACGAGTTATGATAATTGGAGATAATGGAAGTGGTAAATCTTCAATTATCAAAACAATATTAGGCAAACAAGACTTGCCCTATGATGGTGAAGTAGTTATCTCACCAAGCACACAAGTTGGTTATCTGCCTCAAACAATTGATTTTGAAGATGACAAACAACAACTACTTGAATATTTCCAAAGGGAGGTTGGTATTGGAGAAGAGAAAGCTAGAGCAATTTTATCGCGCTTCCATTTTGGCAGAGAAGAAGTCCAAAAACGTGTCGGAAATTTATCTGGTGGCGAAAGAATTAGAGTAAGGCTTGCTGTTTTACTTCAGCAACGGATTAATACTTTAATTTTTGACGAACCAACAAACCATATTGATATTCCAACAAAAGAATCTCTTGAAGAGTCAATTGAGGATTTTGATGGTACGTTGATTGCTATTTCACATGACCGCTATTTCATTAATAAGTTTGCTCATCGAATAATTGAAATGGAAAGTGGAATAGCAACAGAATACTTGGGAAATTATGATTTTTACACGAGCAAAAAAAGAAAACAGCTTGCTGTTCAAAAAAAGAACAAAGGAAAACTTAAAAAGTGACTACTGCATTATATTGAGTATTTGGTATATTTCTTAAATTCTATGAACCGTATGGTAGTAACACAAATGTATATTTTAAGTTGGAGGTTACTTAAATGAAGTTGACCCTAATCAATAAAGATTTTTCTGTTTGCAAAATTCAACAGCAAAGCGAAATTAATTTAAGCAAGGAGTTTGTTTTTTTCGCTAAAACCGATGAAGGCTTGTCATTAATTTGCGAATCGCACGATGCTCCTCCTAGTTCCATCACTGTTATATCTGGTTGGAAGGCGTTTAAAGTTGAAAAAGGTAATGACTTGGAAACAGCTAATGTTATTGCTGTAATTTCCAATGCTTTATCTGAAACAAAAAAAGATGTATTTTGGGTGACGACTCCAAGCAATGTATACATTTTTCTTAAATCTTCCGAAATTGACGAATGTGTGGCGTTGTTAAAAAGGATGCAGTGCATTACAAGAATACAGTAATGCATTGCACTCTCATTAACCCTTTTTTCTACATAAATAATAAACATTTTAACGATTGCATATACATTTTAACGATTCCTACATTTGAATTGGAGAACATTGAATTTGTCTTTAACGTTTATAGATGTTTAGATTCATTATAAAGATAAAGACTTCCGGCGATTGACCATAATTCAATCTCAGGAAGCCTTTATTGTTGGGAAATTTTTATATTTTGAATTACTGTTAATAGAGGGCTATTGTATCAAAGACAAGGATTAAGTTTCCACATATTCCCCGATTATGTTAAAGCCCGACTCGTTGGCGTATCTTTGCAAAATAGCACGTTGGTTTCCGATGCTATTGCTCTCGACATCGCCCCCGTCATCACGGGAAAGCCGCAAATATAATGCGGCGTTTTGCTGTTGCTGTTTTAACATTTTTACTCCTTTCCCAGCAACAAATAAGCCTAATATCGCACGTTCATGTTCGCTCGAAACGGCGATGAAGTCAACTTGATTCTGCTGGATTTGCCGGACTTTTGCGCCTAATAATTGCCGTTTTCTATATCCCGTTTGATTGCGCTTTTAACGATGTCCAACAGGGAGTTTTTGCCCACGTAATTTGAAACAACTTCGTATGTAGTGCCACCGATTTTTTTGTGTACGACATCGCCCGATGGCGGTTTTTCTTCCATGACTTGTATTTTTTCTAGATCTGGTGTAGGTGAATTGACTATGTCACCCATCATAAAATACCTCATGCAAATATATGGTTGTTCCATTTTATGTAAGACTGCAAGTACACTATACGGACAAAATCCAGTTAAACTCGTCCTTTTTCTATAAAAAATAGCCGCCGGAAACAGGGAAGCCCTGCCGCCAGCGGCACAATAATTTCTATAATCTTATATTACACAGCTTCCCATTGAAGCACCCCATCCACGGCAACAAGCGCAAACTTCCCACTTGATGGCGGTGTCGGGATGTGGTCTTTCAAATCGTCAACACGCAATAATTCATACTCCCCAACAAATGCCCGGTCATCGTCTGTCGCATGAATTTTGAAATGGCGTTCAAACCCATATAAACTCGGCTCTGTGCCTGTGTGGGAAGTCCATGCCATTGTCACAGTTCCCCATGCACCGTCCGGCGGAGGCGCGGTCGCGCTTGTAGGAACATTGGCTGTTACGAAACGGAACAGGGAAGCATTATCCAATCGAGGAGTGCTGGCATTATTTATAAACCATGCCCCGGCGCGAGGCACATTCGGGTTGGCATTCCAATTCGTCCATGTGAGTGTAAAGTTCCCCGACTCATGCAAAAACCAATGCGTTCCAAGGGGAGTGCCGTTGGTAGAGCCGAAAGTGTTTACACCCATATCCACCCACACACCATTAAATCGTGCATCGCTACTTACGCACATAAAGCCCGTGGCAGTAACATTCATTTTCCATGCGCCGATTTCGTATGGCGTAACAGCGAGGCTGTTTGGTGAGCCTGTTATTTCCGAAAGCGACAGCACATCGGAAATGACCAGATTTGCCTCGCCGCTTGGCTTTGCCATATGCAAACTAAGACATTATCGGCGGACACCGAACAAAAACTTCAAGCTATAGCGGCAGACGTAGCAAATAAATTTTGGAATATTGACCACAAGTTAAAAGAATACAAAGATCGCATTGAGGAGTGAATTTCATGTATAGGCGAATTTTTATTCCATTGATGAACATTAATTCTAATATATATGCGTTCTTAAGCGGAATACTGATTTCATTGTCTACAGGAATATTTGTTACATTGAGTTTTGAGTCACTAAATATGTCAAAACAATGGCATTTGTTTACGGCTGTTATTCTAATAACAATTTCTGGTGCGCTGTGCATGGCTTTATCCGCAAAGGTTGCGAGATTTCAAGAGTTTAATGCAAAAAATAGTTATGACAAAGAAAAGTGTTATAATATAATAATGGATGTCACAAAATCCGAAAAAAAGAAATGGATATCATATTATATTTTCCTGCTTCTATCATTTATATCGGGGATAGCAATGCTTGCGCTAAATTGGGTTATTGAGTATCAAATATACAATTACTGTTAATATTGAGAAGAGTGGAGCGTGAAATCATGAATGCAAAAGATCGCATTGGAGATAAAACGTGGGATGTTTATACCGAAGAAAAAGAAGTTGGACTATGCAAGTGTGGGAAGGGAAAAATAATTGACCTCTACACAGTTGCATCACATGAGAAAGTTCTGAGAATAGAACGAGATTTTGATGAAAGAGTCATAAAGTGTAGCAATCCCGAATGTCCTTCAAAAAAAAGATAACCGGGAAGTTATTAGATTTTTTCTGTTGTAATGAAATAATGAAAGTCCTCTGGGCAATGAGAGGACTTTTGTGTTTTGCGATATAGGCAAATTTGCCGCTGATTCAGCCGTTTTATTTTCGTATCGCTATGAACGGCTGACTGACCAGAGTCGCATCGGCAGAGATGTACTGGAAGTCGGACTACTGAAGCGCACATTCGAAGAACACGATGTGCGCTTTATTGCAGCTAACGATGGACTCGACAGTGCTAATGGCTTTGATATAATGTCCATATTCCGAGATGTCATAAATGAGTATTATGTGGCAGATGCTTCAAAAAAAATTCGTGCCGTAAAGCGTTCAAATGCCTTGGCTGGCAAAAGCGGCAACAGACCGCCATATGGGTATCGCTCTGTGGAAGGAAATTTTCATGCGTGGGAAATTGACGAAGAAGCCGCACAATATGTGCGAGAAATTTTCAATCGGGTAATTGCCGGAGACGGGACATATGTAATCGCCAAAGATTTAAGTGCGAGGGGGATATACGCGCCTTTTGCCCATTTCAAAAAGACAAAGGGCAGTGAAGTGCCTCCCAACGTTCGAACATCATGGTCGGCATATACGGTTTCCCAAATATGCGATAACAAGGCTTATATTGGGTGTCTCGTCACGCAAAAAGTGACTTCTGCATCATATAAAAATAAAAAGCGGATTGAACGCCCCGAGGATGAATGGGTAATCACGGAAAACCATCATCCCCCAATTGTGGACATAGAAACCTTTGAGTTGGTTAAAAAATACAGGGCAAACCGAAGGCGTTTCACTCGCGTGGGTGATATGAGCATACTGAGCGGTCTTTTATGGTGTGCAGATTGTGGGAACAAGTTATCATTACATAGTTCAAGAGATTCCAAATATCAATATTTCACTTGCTGTACATATAACAATGGGCTTAACAAATACGAAAAAATATGTTCACGGCACAGTATGCGCCGCGATATAATTGAGGCATTGGTGTTGGAAAGATTACAGCAAATTACAACATTTGCCCGTGAGAACAAGGCAGAGTTTGCCAAGCAAATGCAGAGCATGACCCAGCGCGAAAGCACAGACGGCATTAAAATTAAAACTAAAGAATTGGCGAAAGCCGAAAGCCGCATCGCTGAATTGAACAATATCATCAAGAAAATTTACGAGGACAATATCAGCGGAAAACTTAACGATGAGTTGTTTGCAAAATTCCAAGAAGATTATGGTAGCGAACATTCCAGCCTTATGGAAAAAAAGATGGCTCTTGAAATTGAGATTGAAGCATTGAAAGACAAAATATCCAATGTGCAAAGTTTCATGGAATTAATTGAAACATATGGCGAAATAACCGAATTGACTGCCGATATTGCCCGAAGGCTGATTGACAGAATTGTGGTGCATGAGGCATACAGCCAATACAACGATGACGAACGACCCAAGCGCGGTTCGCGGAAAAATTACACGCAGAAGGTACAAATATTACTAAACTGCATCGGGGAGTTTAATCCGAAATAAATAAATGATAAAATAGGGTGCTATTGACACAAGGCACTCTTTTTTATTGGAATCCGAATTATGGTAATTTATCCCTTTTTAATGTTAGCAGAAAAAATCTAATTCCGCAGGAGGAACAAATTATGGCACTCACAGAACCAATCCGCGACCCAAAACAAGTAAGGGCATTTCTTGCGTACTACCGCAACCTTGGACAAACCCGCAACCAAGTTCTTGTAACCATTGCGTTACACACAGCCCTGCGCATTTCAGACATTTTACGCCTGCGCACCTGTGACGTATACGACTTCGCAAACCGCCGCGCCCGCACATCCATCATCATAACAGAGCGCAAAACAGGCAAAAGCAAAATAATTGCACTGCACAAAAACATCATCCGCTCATTGGAAGCCCACTTCCCACAAACCAGCCCAAACGCACCGCTAATCCTAAACCTAAGTACAAACAAACCAATCAGCCGCGTACACGCATATCGTTTGATAAGTGAAGCCGCAAACGCAATCGGCGTTATCCACAAGGTTGGCTGTCACTCACTGCGCAAAACTTTCGGCTATCATTCTTGGACAAGCGGTATCTCGCCCGTTGTCATTATGGAAATTTACAACCATAATTCATATGCCGTCACAAAACGATATCTTGGCGTATCCCAAGATGATAAAAACGAAGTCTACCTTAATATGGAATTTACCCGTTGACGGTATTCTACATGACACTGATACTACCCGTCAATCGAACAAAGCATCTTGATTGCTGTCGGCGATTATTTTCCGCGTCTTGCATATGAAATCTATATACTATATAATGCCACGGAAAGAATTTTTTTGAGCAGGAGGAAAAAAATGCAAAACACTAAGAGGGTAGTCACTGTTATTCCGGGGGACGGTATCGGCCCGGAATGTGTCAATTCGGCTATGCAAATTATAGCTGCCGCAGGGGTTGATATAGAGTGGGAAGAGCGTCATGCGGGCGCAAGAGTGTTTAAGCAGGGCATACCGTCAGGTGTTCCTGCCGATACTGTGGAGTCCATTAAAAAAACACGCGTTGTGCTAAAAGGGCCGCTGGAAACGCCTGTAGGTTTTGGGCAAAAAAGCGCGAACGTAACGCTTCGCAAATTGTTTGAAACATATGCTAACATACGCCCCGTGCGGGAATTCCCCGGCGTAACAACGCCATACAGCGGGCGCGGAATCGACTTAGTCGTTGTACGTGAAAACGTGGAAGACCTATACGCCGGCATCGAGCATATGCAAACGGCGGGCGTGGCGCAGTGCCTTAAACTTATTTCTCGCAAAGGTTGCGAAAAAATAGTTCGCACGGCATTTGAATTTGCGCGGGCAGAGGGCAGAAAAACCGTTGCCTGTGCCACAAAAGCCAACATAATGAAAATGACAGAGGGCTTGCTTAAAAAAACTTTTGAGGAAATAGCCCCTGAATATCCGGATATAGAATCTTGGCACGTTATCATTGATAACTGTGCGCACCAGCTCGTGAAAAAGCCCGAACAATACGACGTAATCGTTACCACCAACATGAACGGCGATATTATCAGCGACCTTACATCAGGGCTGGTGGGCGGTCTTGGTTTCGCGCCGACCGCCAATTTGGGCAACGATGTGGCTATCTTTGAAGCCGTCCACGGCTCTGCGCCAAAATACGCGGGCAAAGATGTAATCAACCCCACCGCAGTAATTCTTTCTGCCGTAATGATGCTCAGACACATAGGCGAGTTTGACGCGGCGAACAAAATCGAAAACGCGGTTATGGTAACAATCGAAGAGGGCAAAGCCCAAACAGGCGACGTTGTAGGTTACGACAAGGGCGTTTCCACAAGCACCTACACAAAAACGATTATCGAAAACTTGGGACGCAAGCCCGCAAAATGGCAAGCCCGCGACTACAAAGAAATCAAAATGCCCAACGTAGCCCCTGATGTTGCGTTTGTTACGCCAAAGTCAAAGCGCGTACTGGGCGCGGATATCTTTGTGGAATGGGGCAAAGATGCCGAAACCTTGGGCAAAAGCTTGGATAAAATTGTGGAAGCATCTCCGTTCCGCCTAAAAATGATTTCAAACCGCGGTACAAAAGTGTATCCCGTGGGTGACGCTTTCCCCGATTGCGTAGACCACTGGCGTTGCCGTTTTGTTCTGCGCGACACAGCCGCCGACGCCAGCCCCGAGCAAGTTATCGAATTGCTTACCAAAGTTTCTGCCCAACATCAGTGGATGCACGTAGAAAAATTGTTGGAGCTGGACGGCGAACTCGGTTACACAATGGCACAGGGCGAAGACTAATAGATATGCACAATACGCAAGTTTGCCGCATATACTTATCGGAGACTTGCAAAAATGTAGGATGATACCATGCGACTAATCAAATCAATCATGCACAAAGACCCGGCAGCACGAACCGTTTTTGAGGTTTTGCTGTATCCGGGTTTTTGGTGTATGTTTTTTCACAGGCCATGCCATTGGCTGTATAATGCACGGCTGTTTTTTCTTGCACGGCTTATTTCGCAGTTTTCGCGTTTTTGGACGGGTATTGAAATTCACCCCGGGGCGAAGGTTGGTAAAGGCGTTTTCATTGACCACGGTATGGGCGTTGTAATCGGCGAGACGTGCATTATCGGCGATGACGTGCTGATTTATCACGGCGTAACCCTTGGCGGAACGGGCAACGACAAGGGCCCGCGTCACCCAATCGTGGGCAACAACGCGATTATCGGGGCGGGCGCGACAATCCTTGGCAGAATTACCATTGGCGAAGGTGCGAAAATTGGCGCGGGTTCTATTGTAGTGGGGGATGTTCCTGCCGGCGCGACCGTAGTTGGCGAACCCGCACGAATTGTACGCACCCAACAACCCGTCCGCCGCGAGCTGGAAGAAATGAAAGAACTTATCTCCGAACTTAAAAAAATGGTGGATGGCTAATGCCAAAACGTGTGATAAAAACCGCGCCGAATGATATTGAAACAGCCCTGTATTCGCAGGGCTTTTCTGTGGTTGCGGGTGTGGACGAGGTTGGTCGCGGGCCGCTTTGCGGGCCTGTTATGGCGTGTGCGGTTATTTTGCCTGAAGGGCTTATTATTGAGGGCGTTAATGATTCCAAGAAGATGACGGAAGCAAGGCGCGAAAAGCTTGCGGAAGAGATAAAACAGGCGGCAATTTCTTATGCGTTTGGGATTGTTGAAGCGGAAGAAATTGACCGCATAAATATTTTGCAGGCAACGCTGAAAGCGATGGAAATTGCGGTTGGCGGATTAAAAACCGCGCCGCAAGCGGTGTTGGTGGACGGCATAAGCGCGCCGAAAATTGACGCAAAAACCATTTGCGTAAAAAAGGGTGATTCTGCCAGCCATTTAATTGCGGCGGCGAGTATTTTGGCAAAGGTAGCGCGGGATAATATAATGCAGACGTTGCACAATGAATTTCCGTTTTACGAGTGGCAAAATAATAAGGGCTATGGCACGGCGGCGCATATTGCAGCCATAAAAGAGCATGGTCTTTCTCCCCATCACAGAAGAAGTTTTTGCAAAGGATTTTTATAAGATGAACGCAGGTGACTACAAATTAATTGACTCCCGCCGCTTTTACGAGTTGCAGGTTGGGGACATTTTCAAGGCTTTTATCCAAGATATCCGCCCGGGTGAGGTGACTATTAGATTGGTTGGCGGCGGGCTTTATACCGCCCGTTCCTATGTACTGCCCAATGCGCGTATCGGAGAAGAGAGCCTTTTTTGCGTACAGGAAAACGACTTTAGAGGGCGCATTGTTCTAAAAATGGTAGGCGCGGGAGAAGGCAAGGCGAAGGTTTTTGATATGCGGGTGTAGTCAAGACCCCGTGGACTTATAATGCCGCAAGCCGAAGCGGAAAAAAACGTAGCACGGAAGCAAAAACAGCAAGGCGGCAATGGGGGTTAGGGCGTACAAGAAGTTGTCTGTGCGACCTGTGAGGTAGAGTAGGGGATAGTATTGCACCAACGCCAGCGGAACTACATATGTTAGAAATTTGAGAACGCCGTCACCGTAAACGCCGAAGGGCAAGCGACCGTGTTCGCGCCCGCCGTCGGTTAGGACATTCATGAATTCCAGCCCCTCTGTAGTGAAGAACGAAAACGCCGCGTACAGCACGTAAAGCCCAAAAAACAAGAACGCGCCGCATACAATCATGAGGGTTAGTGTTAGTATTTTGTCCCAAGTCCAATAAATTCCGCTACGGGGGATTGCGTAAACAAGAACCGCAACGGCTTGCACAAAACGTCCCAGCCGCGAAAATTCCATTTGTGAAGCCAGCACCTGAAAAATTACGTTTCGTGGGCGGACAAGTGCGCGGTCGAAACTGCCATTGCCAAGCATAGCGGGAAAGCGGTCGAAGCCCCTGCCAATCAACTCGGAAGCGGAAAACGCCATCATCATAACGGCGAAACAAATTAGCACTTCTTCATACGAAAACCCGCCTACATAATCGAAACGGTCAAACAAAAAGTTTATGCTTAAAAATGTTGCAAAGGCAACAAAAAACTGCCCAAGGGTTGTGAACACAAAGGAGGTTTTGTACTGCATTTGGCTTTTTATGTGCATGGATAAAAATTTCATATACAAACGCATATTAACCCCCTTGAACCACAACTTTTCGCAATGCGCGGGACATCAAAACGCGCCCTACAAAAACCAGTGCCACAAGCCAAAACACTTGCAAAAGCAATCCGCGAACCAGCGCGTCACCCGTTACGCCGCCGTTAAAAATAAGCAGCGGCATATTTTGCATAGCCCCAAAGGGCGACAGTTCTACCGCAAAACGCAATGCGTCCGGGAAAAACGGCACGGGAATATATCCGCCGGCTAAAAAGTCGCCCGCCACGCCAACTGCAATGCGCGTTCCCGCGCTGTTTACGGTGAAAAATGCAGAAATGTAAACCAGCATGGAAAAGCTAACCACCACGCCCAGCGAAAGCACCATGCTGATGAAAAACAGCCCAATGCGCACGGCTTCGGCGGGCAGTACCATCCGAAAGGGCGCGGGCAAAATAAACGCGACAATCAGAATGGGGAAGCACCGCAAAACCGTCCGTGACAGTCTGTTGGCGGTGGTTGTTGTAAACCATCGGCTGTACAAATCCATGGGGCGCACAAGTTCGTATGAGATGCTCCCGCTTTCGATAGAATCGAAAATACTGTACTCGTAATTCCACATAAAAAACATCGCCATGAATGCCTGTTGCAACCAAATATACGACACTGTTTGTTGAAATGTCATTGGGAATGCATACGGGTTCGCGCTGTAAAACGCGGCAAAACCCAATATGTACATAAAGCCCCACGCAAACTGCGTTGTTAGCCCCGCAATCGCCGCCGCCCGATACTGCAAAGAGTTTGCAAAACGTATGCGAAATAAAGCCCTGTATGGTTTCATATTTCGTACTCCCTGTATAATTCCGCAACCATTTCTTCCGCGCTTGCGCCTTCGGTGGCGCGGGTTTTAAGTTCTGCCAAGTTGCCGTCCAGCAAAATTTGCCCTTTCCCCACCAAGATAATGCGTTCTGTTAGTGCTTCAATGTCTTGCATATCGTGGGTTGTAAGCAAAACCGTTGTGCCGCGCTCCTCGTTAAGCCGCTTGATAAACTGCCGCACCGCAATTTTACTTATCGCGTCCAGTCCTATTGTAGGCTCGTCCAAAAATAGAATCTTTGGGTTGTGCAACAAACTTGCCACAATTTCGCAACGCATTCTTTGCCCCAAGCTAAGGCTTCTTGCGGGCGTTTTCAGAATTTCCCCCAGTTCCAAAAGTTCCGTCAATTCATCGAGATTTTTCTTGTACTCGTTCTCGTCCACCCTGTAGATGTCGCGGATTAATTCAAAGCTGTCAATCACAGGCACGTCCCACCAAAGCTGGCTTCTTTGCCCAAATACAACCCCGATTTCCCTTACGTGCGCAACCCTGTCTTTCCACGGCGTTCGCCCGTTTATCAAACACGCGCCGTTATCGGGCGTAAGAACGCCGCACATTATTTTAATCGTTGTGCTTTTGCCCGCCCCGTTCGGCCCTATATACCCGACCATTTCCCCGTCCGCCACACAAAACGAAACATCCCGCAATGCCTGTACAGTCTCATACTCACGCGAAAAAAGGGCTTTGACAGCCCTGCCAAAACCCGCCTGACGCTTTGCCACGCGGAATGTTTTGTTGATTCCTTTTAGTTCAATCATGGGGAATTATGCCTTCGATTATAAGTTTTAAACCTCGCCCAAAAACCGGACGAGGTTTTGCATAAATTTATTAGGTTATCAAACTGCAAAACAGAATGTGGCTACCTAAACCCTAGTTTTAGAACGATATGTCCGGCAAAATCAAGCTGCCGCCCCGGTAATCCATAGCCGGTACCGAGGTGGGTGTGTGCAGGATCCAAGATATTTGCCCGATGTGGGGGCGAGCCCATCCATGCGCCTATAGCGGTCGTAGGGTGAATTCCGGCTCCGCCTACATTTTCTACTACAACACCTTGCCATCCTTCGCGTGCTGCTCTGTTTCGGGGGCTTGAGCCATCACTTCCTGTATGTCCATCTGCATTGACATCTAAACTGTGGATTCTGGCTGCCCGCCCTAATGAATCATCCCAAACAACGGGGTTAAGCCCGTATTCTTCACGAACTAAATTAACTACGCGTGCCATTTCCCGCTCAAACATTTCTGAAACTTCTTCAAAGGAATAGCCGACTGCCAGAAGAGTTGGCGGATGGAACGAACCCCTTGTTTTGATAAACTCATAGCCATAAGGTGAATTTATTAACCAGTCCGGGGATAACGCACCATGCGCTATGATATTCATGGCGGAGCTTGTTTGCGACCATGAAATCGCTATTGTAATTCTTCCTCTAACTGTATCATAGCCAACGCTTATCAATTCGGGGAACAAAGATTCGCTTCCGCCAATGCTTTGCGTTATAGAATTATTTGCCCTGTTTGCAAACTGCTCCGGCGTTGGATAATCAGATATGCGGGCAGTAAAGTAGGTTGCTCCGTTCCCGCTGTGGTAAAGACCGTATTGGTAATAAAATTCAACATTTCGACTTCTCCACCTTGCGGCGTTAGCAAGAATATCGCACCATTCTACGGGTTGAGAAGGTCGCAGTGCAGTAAATATTTCAAAAACCTCTTGTTCAAAGGCTCGCGCTTCTGTCTCTGTATGTGTAATTGCGACTGGAAGGGCAGGTGGTTGGCTTGTCGCCGCTTGTACCGAACTTGTGTTGTTGCCGGTCAGTGTTATAGTCTGCGTTTCGGGATTCCAGTCTACATCCACGCCCATTCTTTCCGCGACATAGCGAAGAGGTACAAATGTACGGCCATTTTGCAAAATAGGCATTCCCATGTTGTTCGGCAGGGCCTCCTCTACGAAAATGCTGAAGAATGGGAAAGGGGCGTAAGGTGATGCAGTGCCAATGGTTACAACCGTTGGTGACTCCGCGTCCCAGTGTACGTTCGCACCCAAAGCTTCGGATACGAGTCTCACCGGTATCATCGTGCGGCCATCGGCAATGAACGCGGCGACATCCGTGTGCTGTTCTTCGCCGTTCACCACAATAGTAGTGCTGCCTATGGTAAGCACTAGTGTTGACGGTTCGTCATTGCTGAAATTTGCGCGCACCGGGATAGTTAACAGGCACAGTGCAACTCCCAACATAATGGCATATCCCATTGCATTTACGGGTATTGCTTGTGTCTTTTTCATAAAGACACCTCCTCTTGAGATAGAATTAGTACATATTGTCGGATAAACTTTTTCTCCCGCTCGCAGGCTGCAGCAAGGTATGTAGCTCGGGGGGACGTAGTTCTTTTAAAGGCGTTTTCTTTGCCGACTAAAAGAACTACGTCCCTACGAGCGGGAACGCCCTACGCCTTAACTACCTCTTTCGCCTTAGCAACCACCGCATCCACCGTCAAGCCGAAGGACTTAAACAGCGATGGCGCGGGCGCGGACGCACCGAAGGTATCAATGCCGATAACGTCACCGTCAAGGCCTGTGTATTTGTGCCAGCCAAAGGTTGAAGCGGCTTCAACTGCCAAACGTGCGCGGACTGCCTTTGGCATTACGGCTTCTTTTTCCGCATCGGGAAGGGAGTCGAAAATATCAAGTGAGGGGGCGGAAATCACCCGTGCGTGGATGCCCGCTTCTTGTAAGACGGGCTGTGCGTTGTAGATTAATTCTACCTCCGAACCGCTTGCCATAAGCAAAATGTCGGGTTTGCCCGTTGCGGGATTTACAGAATCTTTTAGTACATACGCGCCCTTGTAAGCGGCTTTGCCCGTTTCGGGCAGAAGCGGCAGATTTTGCCGCGTTAGAACAAGTGCGGTTGGCCCGTCGGTTTTGTTAAGGGCGTATGCCCACGCGGCGGCGGTCTCTTTTGTGTCGCAGGGGCGGAATACGGTGAAGTTGGGGATACTGCGCAAAGACGCGAGTTGTTCGATTGGTTGGTGGGTTGGGCCGTCTTCGCCAACGCCGATAGAGTCATGGGTCATGATATAAATGACGGGCAGGTTCATCAGTGCGGAAAGACGCATTGCGGGTTTCATATAGTCGCTGAAAACGAAGAACCCTGCAACATACGGGCGCAAGCCGCCGTAAGCCGCAAATGCGTTTGCAATGGCTGTCATTGCGTGTTCACGAATGCCGAAATGCAAATTAGAACCGCAGGGCGTTTCTTTGGAGTAGCTTTTTCTGTCCTTCATGATTGTAAGGGTCGAAGGCGCAAGGTCTGCCGAACCGCCGAACAAATTAGGCACAACGGCAGACAATTTGTTTAACACAACTTCAGACGAAGCGCGTGTTGCAATATTGCCCTCGTACTGCCAAAACTCGTCCCAATTATCAAGGTCAACGGGTAATTTCGCGCTGTGCCAAATTTCCCATTCCTTCCATGCATCGGGGTAGGCGGCTTTGTATTTTTCAACAAGCGCGTTCCAATCGTCTTCCCATTTTTGCGCAACTTTCAGCCATTCCGCTTGCGCCGTTTTAACTTCGGCGGGAACATGGAACTCCTCTGTGTGTTGCCAACCAAGGGTTTTCTTTGCGGCGGAAATTCCTTCCGCGCCCAGCGGCGAACCATGGACGGCGTGAGTTCCCTGTTTGGGCGCACCATATCCGATGATGGTTTTTACCTCAATCAAAGATGGCTTGTCTGTTTTTTTTGCGGCTTCGATTGCCGCGGTTATTGCGTCCACATCGTTACCGTCTGTGACTTTTTGAACGTCCCAGCCATATGCTTCAAAGCGTTTGCCAACGTCTTCGGTGAAGGAAATTTCTGTTGAACCTTCGATTGTGATATCGTTTGAATCATACAGAAGAATCAGCTTGCCAAGCCCAAGCGTCCCAGCCAGCGAAACCGCTTCTGCGGCAACACCCTCTTGCAAACAGCCATCGCCGCACAACACGTATGTGTAGTGGTCTACGATTTTTGCGTCGGGCTTGTTGAATTTCGCCGCCAAATGATTTTCCGCCCACGCAAAACCGACTGCGTTTGCAATCCCTTGCCCAAGCGGGCCGGTGGTAATTTCAATGCCGTCTGTGTGGCCGTACTCCGGATGCCCCGGGGTTTTTGAACCCGCTTGCCTAAAGTTTTTCAAATCGTCAATGCTAACGTCGTAGCCGAAAACGTGCAACAAACTGTATAGCAAACTTGAACCATGTCCGGCAGATAAAACGAACCTGTCGCGGTTAGGCCATTTGGAATTTTTCGGGTTGTGCTTCATTACATTTCCCCAAAGTGCCAGTGCGGCAGGTGCCGCGCCAAGGGGCAGGCCGGGATGACCGCTGTTTGCTTTTTGCACCGCTTCCGCGCTCAAAAAGCGCAATGTGTTTACCGTAATCGGAGTTAATTCTGCTGATGTCATTTGGGTACGCCCTCCCAATCTTTTAAGAAGCGTTCGATTCCGCTGTCGGTTAGGGGGTGACTAAGCATTTGCACAAAAATGGGGTAGGGGATTGTTGCAATATGCGCCCCAACCCGTGCCGTTGCTGTTACATGAATCGGGTTGCGAATGCTTGCGGCGATAATTTCCGTTTCAATGCCGTGAACATCAAAAATGTCAACGATTTCCTCAATGAGGTTCATGCCGTCCGTTCCGATATCGTCCAGCCTGCCAAGGAACGGGCTTACATATGTCGCGCCCGCCCGCGCCGCCATCAACGCTTGTACGGCAGAAAACACCAGCGTCACATTGGTTTTAATCCCTTTGTCCGTAAGCTGTTTTGTGGCTTTAAGCCCTTCCGCAGTCATGGGAATTTTTATTACAATGTTTTTGTGAATCTTCACAAGCTCCAAAGCCTCTTTAACCATCCCATCCGCTTTAACATCAATGACTTCCGCGCTGATAGGCCCGTCCACGATGGTTGTAATTTCCTTCACAACCTCCGCAAAATCGCGTCCTTCTTTCGCAATCAAAGACGGATTTGTGGTTACACCGCAAATTACGCCCCACTCGTTAATCTCCCGAATGTGCGCAACATTCGCTGTATCAATAAACAATTTCACACAAAAAACTCCCTTCATATTCCTAAGATTTTTTCCTATGTAATCATATCATAAGGGGCGCGAATGAAAAAGGGAAAGATAAATAAAATTGCAGTGAATTCTGCCAATAAATATAAAAGTTTTGGTATAATACCCGCACGATACACGGCGACCTGAACATCAAAAAATGACGGATTGCGAGACGACCACAATGAAGAATTTACACATCACACACAAAAACAAAATAGTAATCGCGGTTATCATTCCGATTCTTGTTTTTTTATTTGCCGTGATTTATCGCGGATTTGCATTTTATATATTCACGACGATGCCGCCGTGCAGATTGTATTATTCTTGGGGGCTGATGTGTCCCGGTTGCGGCGGAACACGCAGTGTGAATGCTTTGGTGCGCGGCGATATTTTTACATCTTTTCGCCTTAATCCCATTGTTATTTTTTTCGGCGTACTGGGCACGGCATTTTACACAGAACTTATTTTCAGTATTTTTGACAAAAAAATAAAAATCGTTCCGCGCAGTATGGTGTTTCTATGGGTTATGATTGGGTTGTTTTCGATTTTTTATGTAGTGCGGCATTTTATTCCCTTTTTTGCCATTTAAAAGGCTGTTCAAACTCTCATGAGATTTTGAACAGCCTTTAATGTATAACTTTTAAAACGACATATCCATTAAATCCATCCAAGGTGTTTCCGCTACACCTACAATAAGTACAAAGCCCCAATATAAAACGCCCCCCACTATCGAAACGATAGCGGTAGCTAAACCTGCTGTAGCCATCCCACTGGTCGAACCTTGCTTTTTTGCAACAACAGCAAAAATAATGGCAAGCGGCGCGAAAATAATGTATCCGATACATAAGCACCAAAACACCAAGCTAAGTATACCCATAATCATTGACGTAATTGCCATACCATGACCGGGTGGATTTCCTCCTTCCGCAGGTGGTTGCGGTGAATGATTGTATTGATTTTCGTTCATGATGCCAACCTCTTTCCTAAATTTTTCTATCTGCGGTCATGATATTAAACGGCATGAGTTTTGTCAACATGGCCTTATCTAAGCGGAATATGCACGCTTGCGTTTACGCCAATTAAACGCGCTAGGTCAACATCATCTGTGAGGTGGATTTCTACGGGAATAAGCAATGTGGCGCGGGTTGCGAAGCCTCTTGGCGGAAGGGCGGTCGCGCCTATGCCGGCAACTCTGCCTTCAAATTGGTGACGACCGAAAGTATCAATTCTTACGTAAACTTTTTGCCCTACATACACATTTAATATGTCGCCTTCTTCGATGTTCGCCTGTATGTGGACGTTGGATGCGTCCGAAATAACGGCAACCGTCTCCATTGGCGAAACGCGTTGGCCTTGTACGGCGTGGGTCTGAATCACTAAGCCGTCTACGGGGGAGCGCATTGCGTCCGCGCCTTCTACCCAGCCCAGCACTTCGCCCGCGGTAACGTGCTGGCCTTCCTGTAACGAAAACCGTTCCAAAACGCCGCTTCCCGTTGCGGGAATGGGCACGGTGGTTGTGGCAACATGGGCGTTATCTGTTGCGATAAAGCCCGCATTATGCCATCTAAAGCCCGTAACCCCCGCGTAACCTACAACCGCCGCAATCACAATGTACATAATCGCCTTTTTGCTCACTGTGTTTCCTCCTTTATTCTCGCGCTTTCCGTATACGAAAGCAAATATCAGGGCGAAGAGTAGGATATTCGCCCATATTATACCAAAGCTTTCCACCGCTTCCATGGTGGATGTGTCTTCGTCCACAAAGTTCATTGTGTAGAAAAATCTGAAAACGCGCAACAGTGTATCGTTCTGGCTCATGGTTGCGGTGAAGGGCCCGAAACTGATTATCATGCCCGCAAACGTGCCGCGTCCAATGGCCTCTTGCTGGTTTTTTGAAGTCATGCCGATAATCGCGCCTATTATAATGGAAGCGATACCGCTCATTGCCATGGAAAGGAACATCAAAAACATTTCCGTGGTGGATGCATTTGGCATCATTGCAGAAAACGCCGCGCTACCGATAGCGATAAACACAAAATAAACGCCGCCCAGACCAAGCAAATATTCGTGAGACTTTACCCCCGCCATAAGCAGAAACCGCAGGGCGTTGCTTTCAATATCTTCTGCAATGGCAATGGCAACCGCGCCGATAAATGCCATACCAACGAACATTCCCGCAAACATTACAATAAAGTAGGAATCAGGCATACCCGGCATATTCATGTCAATCAGGTTTGTCATAACAAATGCCATCACGGGGTATATGATGAACTGACTTAAAACATCCGAGTTTTTCATAATGTCTTTGAATTGCTTGTTGAAAATTGCCGCGACACTGTTAGTCATATAAATCTGCCCCTGTCATTTTTATAAAGACATTGCCCAAGTCGGGAATGGTTCGCATGGATTTATGCCGTTCGCAAATTTCCAGCGGTTCGCCTTGCTCCACTATCTGCCCTTTGTGAAGCAATACCACGCGGTCGCAAAGTTTTACGGCTTCTTCCATGTTGTGCGTTGTAAGAAAAATTGTAGCCCCCGCGTCGCGAATTTGCGTGATTAATTCGTGAATGCCCTCGGTTGTGCGCGGGTCTAACGCGCCTGTTGGTTCGTCCAAAAACAGCACCTTTGGCGAATGCAAAATTGCCCGCGCAAGGGCAAGCCGCTGGCGCATCCCTTTAGACAACGCGGAAACGGGCTTTTTTGCCGCTTCCGCAAGCCCTACGTCTTCAAGGGCTTTTGCCGTCGCTTCCGCGGGCATATTGTAAATTTGGCGGAAAACGTCAAGATTTTCCGTACAGGTTAGGCGCGGATAAAGCCCGTCTTCGTCCAGCATAAGCCCTGTTTCAAAGGGCGTTGCGTTTATGTGGGTGCTTCCGCCGTCTGCGTCCAACTGCCGCGTTAATATATTTATTAGCGTGGTTTTGCCCGAACCCGACGGCCCCAGTAAACCAAAAATTTCTTTTTCCTTCACCTCAAAAGTTACCCCTGTAAGAACTTTTTGCTCGCCGAAACTTTTTTCCACACTTTGTACATTTATCATGGGTTTAGCCCCTCATATCGGTTTGGTTGCGCATTTATAAACTGCGCGGCTTGTTTCCACTTTGTTGCAAATTCGCCCGTGTGATTTTCCAAGTCGGCTTCAAATTCTTGCAGGCTTGGGATTAAATCCATGTTGCCGTCCAAAAAGACATTTATTATTTTCCAAAATGACTCAATTATAGCTTTGCCTGCCTCGCTTTGCGGCGTAATTCCATTATTTTGTGCGGCTATCATTTCGTCGATTACGCCCATAAGTTTGTTGTTGAAATCAGTCGCTTCGGCAGATGACGTTTTTGTAAACTTGTTTGCAATATGTTCCCGCAGGTCTTGCTTCATTATACCAACAGCCCACAGGTGGTCCCAACTTTCCTGCGTGCCGGAAAGGATTTTCGCGTAATCCGAAAAATTCACCTCGTTGCTGTTTTTTATTTCAAGCTCCAGCACAAATATTGCGGATAACGTGCTTTGCAAATGGTTTATGTTTTCCTGAATGCTTTGCTTTTGCTTCTCCAGTATTTCCAAAACTTTCGCGGGTTCGTCCAGCGAAACCATTTGCCGTTTTATTTCCGTAAGCGACAGCCCAAGCTGTTTAAGCCCTTTTATTTGAAGCAAAATTACCAGTTCCTTGTCTGTGTACAGCCTGTTGCCGCCCTCCGTGTACGAGGCGGGTTTAAGCAAACCTGATTTATCGTAGTACTGCAACGTTCGCACAGACACATTTGCTTCTTTTGCAATCTCGCTTACGCTCATGTATTTTTGCAATTTGTTCAACTCCCTTTGCCGTTACGGTTATACCAACTTGCCATCTAAACGCCATAATAAAAACGCAGGATTTTTGTTGCAAGACAAGGAAACAGCGACGACGCTTGCCCGAAGGCAAGCCAGGAGCAGTTGACGCAGTATTGCGGCAAAAAGACAAGTTTTTAATGGCGGATAGATGGCAAGTTGGTATTAGTATAGCACGTTACGTAACGTCATATGCAAGCGGGTAAATAATTCCTTGACGGTTTTGTCAGTCGGAAATACAATTAGACCTGTCCGGAAACTCCGTGATGCCGATTTGGCGCGGCAATTTTTTGCAAGACAAGGAACAAAAAACGCCGCGTACCTTTAGGTACGCAAGGCTTTTTGTGACGCAGTATTGTGAAAAATTGACCGCCAAGGCGGCGTTGCGGAGTTTCCGGACAGGTCTATTCAACAAAGGGGTTGATATGTTGAACATACAAATTTTCGGCAAATCTAAATGCTTTGATACGAAAAAAGCAGAGCGTTATTTTAAAGAACGCAGAATAAAATATCAATTAATAGACATCGCCAAATACGGCATGAGCAAGGGCGAATACCAAAGCGTAAAAAACGCAGTAGGCGGAATGGAAAACCTGATGGACGAAAAATCCAAAGAATACGAAAACCAATACATCCAATACCTTGCCGACAAAACCGACGTAGAAGAACGCCTTTTGGAAAACCCCACCATGTTCAAAACGCCGATTGTTCGCAACGGAAAAAAGGCAACCATAGGTTATCAGCCCGATGTATGGGCAGAATGGAAAGGATGAGCAAAATGCACATAATCATTATCGTCGCCGCCATAGTTTTTCTTGTTTGGAACGGTATCGTTTTTTTCCTGTACAAAGCCGACAAGGCAAAAGCCCAAAGCGGGCAATGGCGCATAAGCGAAGCCACTTTGATTCTCTGCGCCTTTTTGATGGGCGGCTTGGGCGCGCTTTTGGGCATGAAATTACTTAGACACAAAACAAAGCACCTCAAATTTAAAGTGCTTGTACCACTTGCTGTAATCGTAAACATTTTCGTTATTGTTTTATCGCTTTACATTGCAGTTTTATAAGAAAAAAGTTCTTGACAAATAATGCAATAACGTGTACTATCCCCCTTGTGGCAAGTCTGGCCCAGTAGCTCAGTTGGTTAGAGCGCCGGCCTGTCACGCCGGAGGTCGACGGTTCGAGTCCGTTCTGGGTCGCTAAATGGAAACATCCCTGTTGAGGGATGTTTTTCTTTTGTTTTCAAAGGGTTTGCTTGATTTTCTCACAGATGATTTTTATGTTCATGTAGTCATTCGTTGCCATTGAAATTCACTCGTAACAAAAACATGGGGACAAATCGGGGACAATCTATTGCGCAAAAAAGATATTTATCGTAGAATAAAAAAACAGTAGCCATTACCCTACCACAGATTAACGGCTACCGCTTAATTAAGAAACAGCGAGAAGGCTGTCACTGTCTTTATTTTACAGCGACGGTCTTCTTTTTGCAAGGAGAATGTATATGCCTTTGGGTAATTTCAAAATGGCACTTTATCAAGAGTTGGAAGAATTATTCGCAACTGCCGCCGTGGACGAACTTACAGGCGACACGGATATGTACAAGGCAAAGCTGGATATGCTTGCACAAATTGCAGAATTGCTGGGCATGGAAACGGAAATAACCACGCACACGCTAAATTTAAAAGCGCATGACTTGGTTTAATATGTACGGGGTTGTTGCTTTAACCATTCGATGGTTAGCAACGACCCCTTTGTTTTCACCTCATGGCTAGTGCCTGTTTATTTCATCCGCGCCGGGTATGTCGTTTAGGCGGGAGTCCCACCAGATGGATTGCTCGTATTGTTCGCGGTCGCGGTTTATGATTCGGTGAACGAGATATTTTTGACCGTGGTTGTGGGAGGTCATAAGGCAGATATCACCCGTTTTTAAGCCCTGCCATATGATTCCCTCAATTGCCGTAGTTTGGTTCTGTTGTGGCTTGTTAATTTCGGGGGTGTTGCCTTCGGCTTCGGTAAATTCCAAACGAAACGCACTGCCGTCGCTTGCTTTTGCTATTATGCGCAGGGCTTTCAGCGTTTCATTCAAACTCAGTATGCCGTTTAATGTTTTTTCATACCTATCCATGCTGATTTCATAATGTCCCGGGGTTCGGGTTATATTTGATACGGAATAATCTGATTGGGTGGAGTAGCCCAAATCGGGTGCGGTGACAACAGGTGGCGGGTCGAGAGTTATTGCGCCATCGGTCAATCCTGTTATTGTGCCTGCGCCTGTTGAAATCATATTTATGCCACCGCCTATGTTAAACTGCAAAAGGCTTGACTGGATTGCGTTGGAAACTTCGCTTGCGGTTCCCTCAAATTCTATCTCTGTGGGTTCTCCGTACATACGATGCACGATAAAGCGCACTTTTTTTACAATCACGTTATCGGTAAGATAAAAACGCTTTGAAGGCAGAATGTCACCCGTTTCCATTTCTATTTCCAGCGGGTCAACATTTTTTACTGTGCCGAAAACGATATGTGAATCGTATTTTGCGGCGCATTTTTCGGAATAATCTTTTTGTTGCTTTACGTATTTCTGAAAATTGCTTTCCATCGTGCCACCGCCTTATACATAAAATTCAAGTTCCATTTTATGCCGCTCCGCTGTTAGTGTGTGTGTCACCTGTTCGCACCAGTGGCAAGCGTCAATGTTTGCTCGGTCGAGACGAAGCTGAACGCCTGTTCCGGCTTGAATACGAAAATCGCCGATGCCCGTTCCGCGCAAATGCCGTGTTATGCGATTGTGGGCGCGTAATTTCAAGTGATTTATTTCCATAATCTCGGCTTCGGTTAAATTTTCGTTGGCTTCCCATGTAAGTTGCCGAAACCACCATTTACCGTGTGTGCTTGAATCTTCAACAATCCAGACGTCGCGCATTCCTATTTCTTCATTGTCGCGGATTGCCTTTATTACATTATAGGTTTGTGACAGGCTTTGCTTGTAATTGTATGAAGAAATAAATGATTCGTCGCCCAAAATAATCGGCAGGCGCAACGCCTTTAACTCGCGCCATTCGATAACGCCCAAATTATCGCGCAACATATACAGGCTGTCCGGGGCTTCCGCAACGTGAGAGGCTGTCATTGTGTCGGTTATCATGCTGTATAGGGTTTGTGTAAGAAAATAGTAATCATCAAGTGGCGCGTTGCTTGGCTCTCTCACCGAAAATGACGCTCCCGCTACTGCAAAACGCTCTGCAAATTTATTCCCCAAATACAAAAAGAAATCACTTCCGGTCATCCCTTCCGTGCGATACGCGTTTTCAACGCCATCAAGTAATTTTAGATGGTCTACAGCGCGAATGATGTTTGTTTTTATTCCGCTGCCTTCTTTGGTCAGTTCCGGCTCTTCAATCAACCCGAAAAACAAATCTGTACCGTTTACACCAAACCGTAGGCGTGAACCGGGGGGAATTACGATTTTTTCATCGTCCATTCGCTTTTGCAAAGTGACTTCAATCGAACCCGGAAAACCCAAATTGCGCGAAGTTTGCCATTGGACACTTTCGGCGCATGGCGTTAGGTTTATTGGGTTTCCCTGATATGGATATGCAGTCAAGTTTACTTTATATTTCGAGTGGGAGAGTGTGCTTGGCATAGTTCACCACCTTAAAGCCAGTTTTCGGGTATGATAAATTCTTGGCCGGGGAAAATTAAATTTTGATTTCCCCTTGCGTGGATAACTTCCTTGTTTAATGCATAAATTTCACGCCATGACGCGTCGGGCTGTCCAAACTTACGTGCAATGCGCGTAAGATTATCGCCGCTGACAACGGTGTGAATCCTTGGGGGAGGTGGCCGCTCATCCACGCGCTCCGGTTTAGGCTCGTAAACAATGGTTTCCCCTCCCAAGTATTCGATTTCAAGTTCTTTCATTTCGTGTTCTTCAAATTTGTAAATGTCCAGCGCATAGTGGATATCTCGCTCCTCGCCGTTGACGATGCTGTATTTTCGCAAGTTTATCAAGGCAAGAAAATTTACGGGGTATGTGCTGTACTCGTCGGATTCGATTATAAAACGAACGACTGTGCGGCTTTCGCGTATTTCCTGTAATCTATCCAAATATTCTCGGGGCGATTTCGGCTCGGTAGTATATAAATCAATCCATTCTTCCCAGAATTGCAAATCCGCGATTGAGTACATAGGCGGCGCGGCATAACTTGGTGCGTAAACCATACCTTTTTCCACAATCAAATGCTCAATTGGCGGTGCGTCTTGGGTTACATCTATGCGCGAGAACAGTTCGGGAATTTCAAGATTTCCCAATGGCGATTCCAAGTGTAAAATTACCGGACGTTCCATTACATCACCTCATCATCTCGCAATTTAATCCGCTGAAAAAGTTGCTGCACCTTTTCATGTTCTACGGGTAAATCTGATTCGTTATACTCAATTTCCAAAAACGTGTGCAAAATTCCGTCAGAGATTGCGGGTGGAGTTGCTGGCAGCGTTTTTTTCACTGCGTCGAAGTACGGAATATACTGCAATACCCGCGAAAGCTTTTGTGCCATGTCGTATAGGGCCTCATTCAAGCGTGGCACACACTGACGGTCAAGCGGCTTCATATCTATGTTAAACTCGAATCGGAATAAATCTCGGTAATTGAATCGTTCGCGCCGCCCTCGTCGTTCGCGCCCGATTGACCTAAACGGAGTTAAATTTTCTATAAAAATGTGCGGGTAGCTTTCAGCACTGTTCGGGAGATGGATTTTATCGGTTTTGGTATCCTTTCCCCCTGAATCGGTAAACACAAGCAATTTTCGGGTCTCCTCAACGAATCCCTCTATTTTGCTCGGACGAACAATTATTATTTCGGGAATATGCGTGTGAATTTGCTCGGCAAGCGAGAGTAAAAGCGTTGTTGGTAGTATTTTTTTATCCATGCTTCACCGCATTTCCATCAAATTTTTAAGCATTTCAGCATATCTTTTTGCAGATTCATTTTCCAGCGCGGAAAATGCTCGCTCCCACCAAAACACACCGGGGATTTTCTTTCCGGATATATAATGGGTGAACCCGTAGTTGTTGAATGTGGCATATTCAGCAATGTTATTCCAATCAGCCTCGGTGATTCCATTCAATTGATTTAAATCGGTGAGCCGAAAAGCTCCCTGCATATATCCGGTATCATACGCTTCTTTCTCGATAATTTCCTGCGCTGTTTTTACAAATTCGTGCCATTCGTATTTCATAAAATCCGCGTCCATTTTTGGTAGTTCTGCTTTGGCGTTATCGCACATGGTAATGATAGCATCCAATCCGGATAAATCCATTTTAAGCATATGGTAACACTCCATTCTCACAAAAACCGAGAGTGGCGGTAATTACTCGCCACTCTCGGTTGGAAGAGGTGTAACGTCAGAAATTATACTTTCTCTCCCAAGTTGCTTCATTGTTAAATTGGCGCGTTTTCGGCTGTTTACCGTGTATGGGTCGCCGCAGATGCCTTGAAATGCGTCAAGTATGCTTTCCGCATTTTCGTCCGGAAGCTTTACGATAACGGTGTCGCCGTTTTGGATGTCAACGTCGGTTTTCATGTGAAGAGTGACATTGACAACCACAGGGGAAGTTGCGGCATTTGCAACATCGGGATTATCAATTGCGCTTCGGGAAGCGTGGACGCTTACGTTTGAGTATACTTCGCGGATAATCCCTTCGGTTTGGGAAGTTCGGCGAATATCCATGAAGTGTACACTTAAATTATTTTCAAGTGTCGCACCAAGCCGATTCAAAAGCTGTCGCCTGTGTGTTTGCATTTTCCCCATTGCCATCACCCCGCATATTTTTTAACACTTATTACTGCTACATATTTTTCGCAACGGTATCAAGCAACCCGGCGCGGTCGAACATCCGATGCACGACAAGCAAAATCCGCATCATGTTTTCGTCTATGTCTAGGTTGTCGGGGGTGCGACCGGATAGGACGCGCATATCTACAAGCTGTTGCATTCCGACTTGCGCCCAATCGGGCATTTCTTCGATTGTTCTGTAAACCATTTCTGTCACCTCCATATTTTTTAGGCTTGTGATAATTTCGTCAAAAGGGAATTTCACGCCGGGGCAGTTGGGGCGATGGCGCGGGGTTACGTCAACGTGGCCTATTATGTTTTCTCGTGAAATTGGGATTTCCGTGCCGTAAATCTGCTTTACTTCCTTGCGGATATGGTCGTGTAGCCAAATTGCGGCGTTTAACTGTTCTGGCGTTAGACCGCCTTGCTTTTCGCTGTGCCGCCCTTCGTAACCGATTGAAATGGTGTAGCGGTTTGCGTTTTCCCTGCGGCGGCGGATTTCTGCAATGAGGGATGTTGTGTGACAGCGGCTTCCGCCATCGGTGGTTGTTCCGTTGCCCCATGCCATGTCTTTGATTCGCACGTGTTGGGTGATTTCCCCGCGGCGGGATATCGTATATGTGTAAGACACACGGGACGCGGCGGGGACACGGGCATGGTACTGCTTAATCGTTTCCGCAGGGCGCGGCGATATCCAATCCAGTGTGCCGGGAAACGCGCCTTCCGTTATGTGGTTCACAATCATGTCGGGAATGCGACCGTTTCGCAATACCGTGTGGTTAGGGCTGGGTCTTTGTGTTATTTTCATTTTCCGTTGTCCCCTTTCATTTTTAAGATGTCAATTGCCTTTGCCAATGGAGCCGGAATATCTACGCCCATAAGCCCTACATTTTCGATTATGCTTACTGTTTCATTGGCGACAATCGCGAAAATTGCGGCGTTTCGTACAATTTCCATCTCCGCCAAAACGTCCAGATGGTGCGCGACTATCACCAGCACAAACAACCCGCCTTTAGTCGCAAGCCCCTTTAATCCGACGCGGCTCTTCAATGCACCGCATTCGCTCTTTGGCGATTTTTTGAATACCGCCGCAACAATCCAGCCCGTTAATAAATCTAAGCCCATGAAAAGCAACATGGTTTGCAGGGCAAAATCCCAACCGCCAAATAACGCCGCAAGCCAGCCGCCAAATGCCCCAAACGGCAATAAAAAAAGACGTTCACGCATACGTCTCACCTCCTGTTTTCCGCTTGTGTTACTCTGCGGGTTCTGTGTTTTTCGATTGTTCGTCTTGCAATTGCGCGGTAAGTTCCGCCAGTTCGTTGCGCCATGCTTGCCGCTGTGGTATTTCGCCATCGGGTATTTCGCCGCAAAGCTGTACTGTTTTTAGAACGGCGGGCGAAAGCTTTTCAAAGGCGGTTACTTCCTCGATTATGGCGGCGCGGTCGGCGGGTTGCATTTTTTGCAATAACGCGCCTACCACGGCTTCCATATGGGCTATGGATTGGCTATCCGTTTGCCGCAAGATAATTTGCAGGGCGTTTATCCGTACTTGTGTTTCGTTGCACTGCGTTTCGTCTTTCCCGGTTTCAAATTCATTTTCCATTATATCACCTCGTTTGGTTTGGGTTATTGGACTCGGAAGCACACCATGAAGCCCATTTGAAAACTTCCGGGAATGTTCGCGGTGTTTGCAGGAACAACACGGACGCCGCCGTTGTTAGAACTACTCTCAAATGCGGCAATACCGGAAGTAGTGCCGCTGGCGGAGGTTAAAAGCCACATGAGCGAACGCACCATTGAGATTCTTCGCCTGTTGTTTAAAAAGAAAGGGTATTGCCTTTGGTTGCCTGTATCAAATGAACTTCCCACAACAGGATGCCCGATAACCTCTACCTCGGTTGGAATCCATAACCGACCCAGCGAAGCCTCACCACTCATCCTGAATCCATTGTTTTCCGACAGTAACAATCCCGCTGTTGCTCTGTCTGATAGGCGTAATAGTTTAGGCGCAACAACATTAACCAATTCCGGGGACAGTGAATCAATAATACCTGCGCCGCGATAATCAACTTGCACACTTTCACCTTGGGCAGTTGCAGAATTTGGTGTCCACTGCTGTAACCCATTAAGCCATGCGCGAAGATTGGAAACCATCCACGGTATTCTGTTAAAGCCATCTGATTGTTCAGGCATGATTCCGTTATTGTTGGCAACTAAATTCCACGGAACGCCTTGGTCGGTCATCTGGAACATAAAATCAATACATCTACCGAAGCCCCCGAATGGTCGATACGTGTCTATGCCCAAAACTACAGCCCTTTGAGTAACATTTTGGTTATTAAGTTGTCGTTGAAACGCTATAGAATCCCCAACATTGATACCCCTGTAATTTCCGGCGCGGATACGCGCCTGAATCCACGCCCACGGGTCGCCGCCAAAGCTCTCGGTTATTTCCGCCGCATGGAGTTCTTCAAGGTTTACCCCTTCATAAATGCTGTTGGCAAGTTGCCGCGCTGTGTTGTCTGCGATATTACGGTTTTCGCCGCCGATGGTAATATTGCTTGTTGTTTGCATTACTGTCCCTCCTTGTCGCTTTTAATTCCATGTGCCGCAAGGGCTTTTTCAATGCCCTCTGCAACGCGCTGGTTTATCATTTCGTCAAAGGCTTCTTGCGCTTGTTTTTCCCGTGCCGCCTGTTCCGCTTCGGCTTTAACGCGCCAGTCTGCAATGAATTTTTCAAACGGCTTGCGTTCGGCTTTTTCGCGCTTTTCGCTTGCGGAAACCATTGCGTCAAGTTCCGCATTGATATTTGTGTAGTTGTCTGTTTCGTGGATTCTGTTTGCGATTTTCACAAATACCGCTTGTTCCGTGGCTAATTCAGTTTGCAGGGCTTCAAGTTCGCGGTGCGCGTCTGCCGTGCCGATTAGATGGAATTTGTTTTCTGCACGGACAAGGCGTTGAAGGTGTGACGTGCGCATTTGTTGCTCTTTTTCATGCACAAGTTGACGC
>Ga0209755_10001208_pt1 | contig 41873 bp, 34 predicted proteins | sample TergutCo191P1_FD_187301 | JGI IMG/M metagenome (GOLD analysis project Ga0209755, IMG submission 187301) | Cornitermes sp. P1 segment gut microbial communities from Petit-Saut dam, French Guiana - Co191P1 (SPAdes) (version 2) | ecosystem: Host-associated > Arthropoda: Insects > Digestive system... | reverse complement strand
GCTCCGGAGTTTAAGTCAAAAGTGTTGCAGGCTTTGCGGGAACCACTGGAAGAGCGGCTGATAAGCATTTCCCGCGCGGAAGGAACGATACGTCTTCCCGCCGAGTTCCAGCTTCTTCTCGCCACCAACGCGTGTCCCTGCGGAAGGCTTGGAAAACGACATTCGGAACCGTCGGGGGGCGGCGACTACGGCGGAACGGACTGCCTTTGCTCGTCCGACGAGATTTACCGTTATTGGCGAAAATTCTGCGGAGCCCTGTTGGATCGCGTCGAGCTTCGCGTTGCCGTTGTTCCCCCAAGGATTAGCGAGATTAGCTGCGCGTCAGCCGGAGCTCAAAGCCGCAGGGAAGAAAGCAGCGCGGAAATCGCCTTGCGCGTGCGTGCGGCGGTGGATGTCCAAAAGCTGCGCTACAAAGGCACAAGGATACGCCGCAACGCCCTTATCCCCGCCGGCAAAATCGAGGCCCTCTGCCCCACGACGGCGAAGGCCCAGGACGCGCTGCACAAGGCCCTTGCCAAGCTTGGGCTTTCGGGCCGCGCCTACCACGGCATACTGCGTGTGGCCCGCACGATCGCCGATCTCGACGGACGGGAAACCATCGACGCAATCCACGTGCTGGAAGCCGTCCAACACCGCCGCTACGGCGAAGACCCCTACGAGGTTCTTTCCCTCGGTTAACGCCGGGCAGGAAGCGCACCCCGCAGCTTGGGCCGCCAAGCTGCGGGGCGGCGTTTTGTTTCCACCGACAGCAAGGGGCTTGTTTTGCCCGATTGTTCTTGACATCGATAAGTTTTGTCGCCCCTCCGGTTGACCATCCGGCAAGCTGTGTGTTAAAACGGCCTTATCACGCTTTGCGCCTAAGGAGACAGTTGGATGAAGATCGTTGTGCTGGACGGATACACGTTGAACCCCGGGGACTTGTCCTGGGAGGAGCTTGGGAAGCTCGGCGGGCTTGCGGTTTACGACGGCACGCCCGCCGACAAAGTGGTCGAAAGAATCGGCGACGCGGAAATTGTCATTACCAATAAAACGCCCATCACCAGGGAAATTCTTGAGGCCGCGCCTGGGATAAAGTACATCGGCATTCTGGCCACGGGTTATAATGTTGTTGACACGGAAGCCGCAAAGAAAAAAGGCATACCGGTAACCAACGCGCCGGCTTACAGCACGATGTCGGTGGCGCAGTTTGCAATCGGGCTGCTGCTGGAAATCTGCCTCAACGTAGGGCACCACAGCAACGCCGTATACTCGGGCCGCTGGACGGCGCACCACGCGTTTTGCTTTTGGGACTATCCGCTAATCGAGCTTGCCGGAAAGACCATGGGCATAATTGGTTTTGGCAACATCGGCAGGGCAGTCGCCAAAATCGCCTCGGCGCTGGGCATGGAGGTTTTGGCCCACAGCAGAACCGAAACCGACGAGGGGCGCAAACTCGCCAAGTACGTTACCCTAAACGAGCTCTTGGCAAAGTCCGACGTGGTTTCGCTGCACTGCCCGCTCACTCCGGAAACAAAGGAAATTATCGGCAAAGACAGCATCGCAAAAATGAAGGACGGGGCAATCCTCATAAACACTTCCCGAGGCCAGCTTGTGAACGAGGCGGACCTGGCGGATGCGCTAAACTCCGGCAAGCTTACGGGGGCCGCGACGGACGTGGCCTCCGTGGAGCCAATCCCGGCCGACAGCCCGCTTTTGAAGGCCAAGAACTGTTTTATAACCCCGCACATCGCCTGGGCTCCCAAGGAATCGAGGTGCCGCCTGATGGACATCGCCGTCAGCAACCTTGCCGGCTTTTTGTCCGGCAAACCGGTGAACGTTGTGAACGAGTGATTTCCGCATCCGTCCGACGTCCCGCGAAGCCTTCCATAAGGCAAGCCGCCGTTTGGGACGGGCTTGCCTATGGAGGACCTTTAGCCGCGATTGTCAAAAAACGGAATCAACAACCCCGCCATGCGGGGTATGCACCCTTCGCATACAATCAAAGCTCTTCGAAAGTGTCCCACGCTATGGTGTTGCCTCCGGCCCTTATGGTCTGGGAAGGCGCGGCGAACATCACGTCGTCGTCAGCCACTTCAATCAGAAGAGCAACGTCGTGGGTGCCTGCCGCCGTAAACGGGCCTTGCCTGTGAATCCGCCCTCGCCAATCGCCCCTATTTGTGTTATTCTGTCCATAACCACTTGCAGGGAGGAAACTGAACATGGCCGACGCGCAGAAATCGCAAACGTACGGGGGGAAACCGCGGGGCTTTCGCAGGGAGGACATTCCCGCCAAGGGCTATACCTACAGGGACTACCTGTCCTGGGGCGACGACGTTCGCTTCGAGCTGCTGGACGGAATACCCCACATGATGGCCGCCCCGACAAGATGGCACCAACTGGTTATAAGCGAGATTCACGGCCAATTGTGGTCATGGTTGAGAGACAAACCCTGCGAGGTCTACGCCGCGCCCTTCGACGTGCGCCTGTTCCCCGAGGCGGACAAGTCCGACAGGGTGGTCGTTCAGCCGGACGTTCTGGTTGTCTGCGACGGCGAAAAGCTCTCCGACGGCAAAGCCTGCCGTGGCGCGCCGGATTTCGTCGTGGAGGTCGCATCAAAGGGCACCAGGGGAAAGGACTTCGGCGAGAAGAAAGCCCTCTACGAGAAGGCCGGTGTCAGGGAATACTGGGTGGTGGAAGCCGGCGCGGTCTACAAATACGTGCCGGTGGACGGCGAGTTTCGGGAAACCGTGCACGACCTTGACGAGGACTCCGCGATAAACGTGGACGCGCTGCCCGGATTCGGCATGGATTTCCGGAAGATAAAGGAGTTTGCCTTTAAGGGCTGAACGGCGACAACGCGGCCGCCATATCAACTATCAACCATCGCATAAAAGCCAAACCGACAAACGGTAATCCTGCGTACCCGCCTTGCGAGGACTTGACAGCCCTTTAAGCTGAGGACAAAATAGTCGCGAGGGATTTTATGTTTTGCGAAAACTGCGGGAAAAGGGTTCACGGAGCGGCGTTGGTCTGCCAGAGCTGCGGCTCAAAAACGAAGCCCGCCGAGCAAAACGCGGAAGCGGAGGAGCTTGCTCCCGGGGGCTGGCGTTGGCGGAACTTGGTGCCGGCTTGTCTTGCCCTTGCGGTTCTGCTAATTGGCCCGCTCGGCGGTCTGTCCGCCGAATGGCATCTAGTGGCAAGGTTTTTTGCAGGGATTGTTCCGGCAATCGCCGCATACGTGACCGCAAGCATACTTCTCAAAAAACCGAAATGGCAAACGGAGCTTATGGCGGGAGCCATAAGCCTTGTCGTTATGGCAGTGGTCGGAGGGGTCGGAGCCTGGATTATCGACGACATAACGAAACTGTGGAACGGGTGGCCCGGCACGCTTTTGATTCTTCCGGGGGTTCTTACCTACGTCTTGGTGGACGGCGCGCTTAAGAAGAAAAAGCAAAAGTGAACCGCCGAAGCCGCCCTACTTCGTGATAATATCCTTCGCCGATCCCCCCGGCGGAATCATCGGGAAAACCTTTTCGTCCATGTCGATTTTGCAGTCGATTAGGCACGGGCCGTCGTCGGGCAGGTTTTTCAAAACGGCGTTTAGCTCGTTTAGGTTTGCCGCAGAGAAGCCCTGCCCGCCGAAAGCTTTCGCGAGGGCGGGGAAGTCGGTGCTGCGCTCCAGCGTGGTCTGCGAATGGCGCTCGCCGAAGAACAGCGTCTGCCACTGGCGCACCATGCCAAGAACGCCGTTGTTTAAAAGCACCACCACAATCGGCAGCTTCTGCGTAACGGCGGTGGCAAGCTCGGTAAGGTTCATGCCGAAGCTGCCCTCGCTTGTGAAAAGGATTGTCTTTTTTCCGCCGTTCGCCATGCACGCGCCGATTGCCGCGCCAAGGCCGAAGCCCATGGCCCCAAGCCCGCCGGAGGTTATGAGCCTGCGCGGTTTTTCAAACCTGTAATGCTGCGCCGTCCACATCTGGTGCTGCCCGACGTCCGTGGCCACCGCCGTGTCGTCGTCGAAATGGGAGTTCACGCAGCTTATTATGTCCCAGGGGGCAAATCCGTCGCCGGGAGAAACCTTGTCAACGGTTTTAAGCTCTCGCACCCTCGCCTGCCACTCGCCCTCCGGCTTGGAGCCGACCCTGCCTACCAGCTCCGGAAGTATTTCCTTGAGGTCGGCGCACAGGCTGATTTGCGGGCCCACGTTTTTGCCGATCTCCGCCGCGTCTATATCCACGTGGATCACCGTGCAGCTTTTCGAGTATTCCTTCGTGTTGCCGGTTGCGCGGTCGGAAAAGCGCACGCCGAGCGCGATTAGAAGGTCGGCTTCGGACTGCGCCACCGTCGATGCGTACCTGCCGTGCATTCCGCACATGCCAAGGTTCAGCTCGTAGCTGTCCGGCACCGAGCCTATTCCCATCATGCTTAACGCGACCGGAGCTCCGAGCTTTTTGGAAAGCTCAAGAACAAGCCCGCCGGTGTCGGAAGCGGTAACGCCGCCGCCGCAATATATGTAAGGACGTTTGCTCTTTTCGATTGCGGCCAGAGCTTCGTCCAAGGCGTCGATGTTTCTAGTTTTCTTCGTCGCGCACGAAATCGACACCTTCATTTCGGGATCGTACTCGCAGCTCTCTATCTGCGCGCTTCGGGGGATATCGACCAGAACGGGGCCCTTCCTGCCGGAGTTCGCTATCAGGAACGCCTCTTTGAGCGTGTACTGAAGGTCCTTAACGTCGCGGACGACGTAGTTGTGTTTGACGATTGGCTGGGTAACGCTTGCGATGTCTATTTCCTGAAAAGCGTCCCTGCCGAGCATGGGCACCGGGACGTTGCCGGTGATGAACACGACCGGCACGGAATCCAGATACGCGTTGGCGATGCCGGTAACCAGGTTCGTCGCGCCGGGGCCGCTTGTGGCGATAACCACGCCCGAACGGCCCGAAACCCTGGTGTACGCGTCGGCGGCGTGGGCCGCGCCCTGCTCGTGGGCCGAAAGCACGTGCTTGATTCTGTGCGAGTTTTTGTACAGTTGGTCGTAAATATGGATAACAAACCCGCCCGGATATCCAAACACGGTGTCAACGCCGTGCGCCGCCAGTTCCTCGATAATTATTTCAGCTCCGTTTAACGTCATGCCGCTACCTACTCTTTCGCTAATGAACCTCGCGACATTCATCGCAGGCGCTTCAGGGTATCCCATGCGGACGGCCCGTGTCAATGGGCCGTCACTTCACGCCACAAAGTTATGCTTAGGCCGGAGGGTGTGTATATGGCATGTCTGCATATTTGTCTTGGGCCTTCTTACGAATACTGCTTGACATCCATGAAATTGTGCGTGTATGATTAAGCGCCGGCATGATTTATTTCGACCAAAGCAGCACATCCTTCCCCAAGGCGCCGGGCGTAATCGACGCCATGCGCGATGTATTGGAAAAGGGATGCTTCAATATCGGCCGCGGCGGATACGCCGGGTCGTATGGAATATCCGGGCTCGTGTTCGAGGCAAGGGAAAAAATCGCGGCGCTGTTTGGCTGCCAGAGCGGCAGGCAGGTCGTGTTCACTGGCGGCATCACCCAATCGCTGAACATGGTGCTCAAGGGTTTGCTAAGCCCTGGCGACCGGGCGGTCACCACTCAAATGGAACACAACTCGGTCGTGCGCCCGCTCGCCCAGCTTCAAAGGCAGGGCGTTCAAGTGGACGTCGCCCGGTGCGGGAATGACGGCTCGCTCGACCTTTCCGATATCGAGGCGAAAATCACGGAGCAAACTAAGCTCGTCGTTATGAGCCATGCGTCGAACGTCTGCGGAGCCATCCTGCCTATACGCGAGGTCGGCGCAATGTGCCGCAGGAAAGGCGCGCTGTTTGCCGTGGACATCGCCCAAACCGCCGGGGCGCTTCCCGTTTCCATGCAAAACGATTTTATCGATATTATTGCCTTTACCGCGCACAAAGGCCTGCTGGCAGCGCCGGGCGTGGGCGGCATAGTGTTGTCGCAGGAAGTCGCCGACAAAATGGTTCCGCTGATTGCCGGCGGAACTGGAAGCCATTCCCATGATGCGGATATGCCGGCCGAGCTTCCCGACCGGCTTGAGGCCGGCACGCTGAACCTTCCAGGCATTCTTGCGCTTTCAGCCGCGCTTGATTATATCGCGGAGCTTGGAACGGACGTTATCCACAAACGGCAGACGGAGCTGCTTGAGCGCATGAGCTGCGGCCTGAAATCCATTGCGGGAGTACGCATCGTTGGACCGGAAAACATTCTTGACAAATGCGCCGTTGTTGCCATTGATCTTACGTCGCATGACAACGCCGTCGTCGCCAACCGGCTTGACGCGGAATACGGTATCATGGCGCGGTGCGGCCTGCACTGCGCCCCTGAAGCGCATAGGGCCTTGGGAACTTTTCCGCGCGGCTTGCTGCGCTGCTCATTGGGGCACCAAAACACGGACGCTGAAGTGGACGTGTTTTTGTCCGCATTGGGAAAAATCATTAAAGGCGCATAGGCCGGCATGGAAATCAGACAACTGGAAACCTTCGTCGCGGTTGCCAAAAACCTAAATTTTTCCAAGGCCGCCGAGGAAGTGCACATGTCCCAGCCGACAATCAGCATTCACATAAAGGCGCTGGAAGACTGCCTGAACACACAGCTGCTTGTCCGCAGCACGAAGGAGGTTGCCCTTTCCAAAGCCGGAAAAAGTTTTTTGGTTTTTGCGAAAAAAATATTGGCCGTCCGCGATCAGGCGCTTGCCGACGCAAACGGCGAAGACGCCAACGCCGCAGGAAGCATTGACATACTTTCCTCCACGATACCGGCGCAGTATCTGTTGCCGGAAATCATAGCGTCGTTTCTTAAACGCCGCCCCAACGTCATATTCCGCGTCGCGCAGGCTGACAGTCGGCAGGTGCAGCGGGAGATGGGCGATTTTCGTTATGACTTTGGGCTGGTGGGAACAGCACCCGACTCCGATTGCTTTGTCCATTATCCCTTGTGCAGCGACGAGCTTGTTATGATTCTTCCCAACGATGCGCCTCCCCTTCCCGCATCGTTATCCGGCGCGGATGGCTCCGGTAGGCAAACAATGCGCAATGCCTTTTCGGAATATGTCCGCCGCGTTCCTTTTGTCATGCGCGAAAGCGGTTCCGGCACTCGCGCCGAAATTGAAAAGATTTTTTCGAAAACCGACGTTGACATGCGTGATTTGCATGTCGCGGCTTATTTTCCGGACACGCAGAGCATCCTTCTGGCGGTTTCCAAAGGGATGGGCGTTTCGCTGGTTTCCAAAGTAGCCGCAACCATGTATGTGGACGCGGGCCTGCTCAAGGCCGTAGAAATGAACGACCCGCTGTTCCATCGCCATATCCATCTGCTTTACAATAAACAACTGTGGCTTTCGCCGATGCAGCAAATCTTTTGCGACCACGCCAGGCAATTTTATGGCAACAATGTTTTTCTTTGAAGCCGTTTTGCGGACGGCGATATGTGCGCACCAGGGAACCGCCAATTACCGGCGGTTCCCTATGCTTGTTTCTCCTTGTGTCTACCCGTCCGTCGGAACGTATTTTTCGTCTCCGGCAATAAGGTAGCACCGCTCCATGTCTTCATGCTCGCTTGGCGCGGGCGGGAGCTCTGCGGAAAAGCGCACGCAAGTTCCGCACGAGGCGCTGATGTTTCGCGGGGTGGGCATCATTTTCGCTCGGATGCCGTTCCTTTGACAAAATTTGTCGTAGCTCATCGCGCCGTAATGCGTGTGGAACGTTGCCAGATATTCCATCAGGCACGTTTTTTTTCCAAGGTCATGATAAAATGCCCTGATTCTTCGGCCACCGAAACGCTGAACCCTTCCGATTTTGCAAAACGGGTGCAGTTTTCCACGCAGCTTTGACTGTCCACGAGCAGCTCGATCTCGTCCGAAACGCCGGCCGCCTGCTTAAGCTTTAACACCGGTTCCGGGCATGAAAGTCCCAACGCATCCACCACCCTCTTCATGCCGCCGCCCCCTTGGCTTTTTTCAGGCCCAATATTGCAACGACGAACAGTATAACCGCGCACACCGCAAAAGCTGCCCTTCCGTTAAGCGTTGTGCCCAAGCCGGAAGACGCAAGGGAAAAATTATGCGCAAAGGCCGCGCCGACAAGGAACCCCAGCACGGTAACGCCTGCGTCGCTGTTGCCGCTGCCCGCCATGACAAGCTGGCGAAGCGGGCACCCGCCAAGCAAAACCGATCCGAAACCGACAAGGTACAGGCCCAGAATGTTCCACAGCCATTCGGAATGAGCGGTAGGCTGGTTTGCGAAGCCGAGGTTAAAGTTTCCCGTAACAAGGTTGGCGATAAGAACCGTAACGAACAGCGTGCCGAACGGCAGAAGCATAGTAAAATCCCTAAGCATGATGCTGTCGCGGATGCCGCCAAGAAAGCACAGCCGCAAACGCTGTGCAACAACGCCGACCACCAGACCGCCGGCAAGCGCCAGCCATAAGGGCGCATGGAGCGAGCCGGGGCCCGTCTCGCTGAAGAATACGAACGCCGGAGCCGCTATCAACAGAACCAGCAACAATGCGCTTGCCACCGGAAGCCCCAAGCCTTCGGCGATGGGCTGGTCGTAGCTGCGCTTCAAGGTAAAGCCTTTGTTCAAGAAAAAGATGCCGGTCAAAATCCCTCCGGCAAAACCCACAAGGCCGACAAGTGCGTTCAAATCGCCTGTGGCCATACGCAGCACCATGCGCATTGGGCACCCCAAAAAGATAAGGGCGCCTATCATCACGCAAGCTCCAAGCGCGAACCGGGTAAACGGCGACGAGCCGCCTTTTGGAGCGTACTCCTTTTTAAATATCGCAACGGCAAAAGAGCCAAGGACTACGCCGATGATTTCAGGGCGTATGTACTGTACCGCCGCCGCGCGGTGCAGGCCAATAGCTCCGGCAATGTCCCGAACGAAACAAGCCACGCAGAAAGCCATATTGGCCGGATTTCCGTAATGCCCAAGAACGATGGCCACCGCGCCGACGACGAGCCCGGCAATGATGACCCACAATTTTTTTCCCACTTTGCACTCCTCCTACTGTCTTCTGCCCAATCGTACCACGAAGAGCGCAAACGCGGAAATGAAATTTTTCAATAAATGACGCTCCATCCATTCGCGGACATAATGAAACCGCATTTACAATGCGGCGCATTTGTAATGCGACGCATTGTAAATGCGGAAGTCGGAGCTTCCTGCCCGAAGGGACTACACCTTAAACCTCGAAACGGCCTGTACCAGCGTGGAGATGTTTTCCTGGGTTTTGCCGCTCAGGGCGCTTACGCTGATAACCGCGTGGTTTACCTGCTCCGCGCCTGCGGCCATTTCGTTCATGCCGGCGGTTATTTCCTGCGTCACCTTTTCAAGGTTTTTGCTTTCCTGGATCACTTCCTTGCTGCCTTCCTGCATTTCCATGGCGCCGCCCTTTACCTGCTGGGTTATATCGCCAACCCGTCCGGCGGCCTCCAGAACCTGCTTGCTTCCATGGCTCTGCTCTTCCATCGCGGTGCGGATATGCGCTTCCTGTTCCGCAACGACCTTTACGCCGTTGTCTATTGCCTCGAACTTGTTAAGGACATTGTCGGTGGAGCGGGTGATTTTGTCTATCGAGTCCTTGATTTTTTTCAGCACGGAGGAAATCGTATTGGACTGGTTGCTGGAATTCTCGGCCAGCTTGCGTATTTCGCCGGCAACAACCGCGAAACCCTTGCCGGCCTCGCCGGCGCGGGCCGCCTCGATTGCCGCGTTCATCGAAAGCAGGTTTGTCTGCCCCGCTATGTTTTCCATCACGGCGTTGATCTCAAAAAGACCCTCGGATTCGCGGGAAATCTCCTGAATGTCCGAAAGCACTTCCTGCAGACTGTTTCTGCCCGTCTCCGACGATTCCTTAAGATTGCTGACATTGGCGGCGTTTTTGATAAGCGTAGCTGTAACGGACTGGATGTTTGCCATTATCTGCTCCAGCGAGGACGCAGCTTGGGCCACGGCGCCGGTCTGGTTTTCGACATTGTCGTTGAGCTTGCCGATGTTCGTCGTAACCTGCCCCATTGTCGCGCTCGTCTGGGTAACGCCGGCGCTCTGGTTAAGCACCCTGCCCTTGATGCTCTGGATGTTGGTTGCAATCTGGTTCATTGCAGAAGCCGTTTTTGCCATGTTGTCGGTAAGATCGTTGCCAATGTTCGACAGGTTTCCCGCCTGGCCTTTTATTGCCACAATCATTTGCCGTATCTCCTCCATAGTTGAATTGAAGGAGCGGGAAACCTGGGCAAGCTCGTCCTTGCCCTGTTCCGGAAGCCTTTTGGTCAAATCGCCTTTCGCGGTTTCGTCAAGGGTGCTCGTAAGGAGGCCGATGGGTTTCAGTATCCGCGAGACGAACATAAGCACCGTTCCGGAGACTATCGCAAAAAGCAGCACGCCCGCGATAATCGCGTTGCGTACAGCGGCGCTGTTGGTGGCGACGGCATACTCCTGAGAGATACCGATAAAGATCATGCCGACCGAGTTGCCGGCCGCTCCGCGCAGCGGGAAATAGTAGCTGCGGTAGGGCGCGCCGAAGAGGTCCTCGTGGCGGGGGAGGTGCCGCCCGTCCCTGAGAACCGCCGCCGCGATCTCGGGATCGGCGCTGAGCCCCACGGCGCGCTGACCGGTTTCGGGATTGACAAGCGTGGACGCGACCGAAGTATCGCCCGCGAAAACCGTGGAGTCAACGTCGAACGTATCGCGAATCCTGTCAACAAAACCGCTTGTGGCTACATCGAAATTTACCGCAACGACTCCGACAAGCCTGTCCCCGTCCATAACCGGCGCCGCGCTGGTCATGACCAGCGGAGCCGTGGGCGTAGGCATGTAAAGCGTGACGGTTTCCCGCCTAAGCCCCGCCGATATCGAGGGGCCGCCGCTTACGTCGTCGCCGTATAAGTCCCGCAGGGCGGAACGCGCAAAGGCCCTGCCTTCCGTGTCGGTGACAATGATGGACGTTACCCCCCAAAGAGTTTTTTGGTCAACCAAATATTGCCAAACGCCCAACCTGTCTCCGCCGTCGATACGCCGGATCAGCTCCACGCTGCTTCTCAACGCCATGACGGATATAAAAGTCTGCTGTTCGAGAGACGCAAGGTAGGCCCCGACCGCCTGGGTCGCCGCGGCCATCCTTTCCGCCGCGGCGCTGTCGGTGCGGCTTGCCGTGACCACCGAAAAAAAGACAATCGTAAAAACAACCATAATACCAACCAAGCCGGCGATGGGAACGACCAATTTCATTTTTAAACTGTTCAGCATAATATCTCCTTAAAAAAACACCTTCAAAACTTTCTCAAACAGGTTGACAACCTGGTTTGTTTGCCGTGGAAAATCCTCCGCCTCTTGAGTCGGCCCGTAAGCCGGCTATGCGATTATGGTAATTGGGTTTGTGATTTAAATATGCCGCCTTTTTCCTTGTTTCAAATGAACGCAATTAAATTACATTCAGGAGGGGAGTGCGGTAGATAATGGGCAATGCCCTCGGGGTTTTCAAATAGAGCCCTCACATGTGAAAAGTATACGCTGATTCCAAAAAAAAATCAAGAGATTCGGAGCTTGTAGGTATTACATAAGCAGCGCGAAGACGGAGAAAAACAAATGCAGGCGCTTACTCCAAGTGTCCAGGAAGTTTGACAATTTTTTTGTCAAGTCGATCCGCTCAGTCAAGGCTTCCCTGTAATGGTGCGCATAAAATCGCATAAAATATAGGAGGCTCGTATCTCTTAGCCATTAAGGTTTTCGCTTTTGCTGAGTACATCGTGCTTCGCGGGATGCGGAAAACCGAAAGTAGGCGCTACCCCGCCGTTCACGTATCGACATATCTTCGACAAGGGCTTATCATGTAGCTGTTGGAAACCAAGCTTGCGGTCTTTACTGAGAGGGTCTCGTCGTTTGAGGGCGACGCGCGGGAGAGGGTTCTTAGGGCCTTTGAAAGCGTGCAGGGGGACGTGCGGCCGGGGCATTCCCTTGGGGCGGCTTCGATACTGCTTGAGCTTGGGCTGGACGCGGACACGGTAGTCGCCGCCCTGCTGCTTGTGGGGTTTAGGGACAGCCTTTTGCCGGAACAGCTTGCCGAGCAGGTCGGCCCCGGAGCTTCGCTGCTCGTTCAGGGCGTCAAAAAAATCGACAAGCTCAAGACAAAAGTCAGAACCACGTACGAGGCCGAAAACGTCCGGAACATGCTTTTCGCCCTGACAAGCGACATCCGGGTCATCATCATCAAGCTGGCCGAAAAGCTTAACGCACTGCGCGAGCTGGATGTTGCGCCGACGCAAACCGGCGACGAAGGGCGCAAGCTCGCGGCAAGGGAATGCCTGGACGTTTACGCGCCGCTTGCCGACCGCCTTGGCATATCGTGGATCAAGGCCGAGATGGAAGACCTTTCGCTGAAGTTCCTGAACCGCGAAACCTATCAGCAGATTAAAAGCATCGTGGCGCAAAAACGCGAACAGCGAAACCTGTTTCTGGAGCTGGCGCGGGAGGCCATAGTAAACGAGGCAAAAAAGGCGGGCCTGGAAATCGAGGCGAAAAGCCGCGCCAAGCATTTCTACTCGGTTTACATGAAAATGAAAAAGCGCGGCAAGCCCGCCGACAAAATCCACGACCTTTCCGGAATACGCATAGTCTGCGACGGCATCGAAAGCTGTTACGCGCTGCTTGGCATCGTCCACAGTTTATGGAGGCCCCTAAACGGCTCCTTCAAGGACTACATCGCGAAGCCCAAACCAAACGGCTACCAAAGCCTGCACACCGCGGTTGTAATCGGCGAAAGGGCGGACGAAGACGGCGAGGCCGAGGCGGTCGAAGAAGGAAGGCTGCTGGAGATACAGATTCGCACCAGGGAAATGCACGGCATCGCGGAAAACGGGGTCGCGAGCCACTGGCTTTACAAAAAGGGCGCGTCGCGCGATTCCGTGCCGTCGCGGGAAATCGGCATAGTGAACAGGCTCAAGGGTTGGAAGCAGGAGGCGTTTCCGGCGCCGGTGGAAAGGCCCTCGGCCTCGGGGCTGTGGCTGGAGGACATCAAGCGCGAGCTTTTCCGGAACTGGGTCTACGTTTTTACCCCGCAGGGCAAGGTGATGAAGCTGCCGGCCGGCGCGACTCCCATCGATTTTGCGTTCTCCATACACACGGCGGTGGGCGAGCACTGCATCGGGGCAAAGGCCGGCGGCTCGATTATCCCTTTGAGCTCGCAGCTTAAAAACGCCCAGGTTGTCGAGATTCTCACAAGCCCATCGGCGCACCCAAACCTCAACTGGCTGCAGGTGGCGAAGTCGTCGAAGGCGCGAAACAGGATTCGGTCGTGGCTTGAGAAAAACGACGAGTCGTTCATGGCGGAAAAACCGGCCCCGGAAAAGAAGAAACCGGTTCCGGAGCCCGCCGCCCCAAGTCCCGCCAAGGAAGCCGAAGGCGATGCCGTGATGGTGGTGCAAAGGGTGATCCAGCCGCTGTCGCTTGCCATGCGGGTCAAAATCGAGGACGAAAAAAACCTGATGCTGCGTTTTGCCCGCTGCTGCAACCCGGTTACCGGCGACTCCATAGTGGGCTACGTGTCGCGCGGCAGGGGGATAATCATCCACCGGAAAAACTGCGCCAGCATCGTCCACAATCCCGATTTTGAAGCCAGGCGAATAGACGCGGAGTGGGAAAACGCGCAGTCGGCGCTGGTAAAGCGTTTCAGGATCGAGGCCAAGCTTACGGCAAACCTGTTTTCGGAAATCGAGGGCTCGATACGCAAATGGCAGGGCCACTTGATAGAAGGCCGCCTGGAGGAAACCGCCCACAACAGGCTAAGCGGCATTTTCACCATGCAGCTTGCCAAAGCCGGCGACCTCAAGGCCGTAATAAAAAACGTCCGCAGCATCCCGGGGATTTTGGCGATACAGCCAATCGATTGAGGCTCGCCAACGCAAAGGCCCTTGCCGGCTTCAATCTGTGCAAGGGCCCAAGCTGTGAGCTGCGAACAACGAAAAGCCTACAGCCCCATCACCTTCTTGAACAGCTCGACCACTTCGTCAACCGTGTTCTGCGCGGTAATGTCCACCACCACGCCCTGCTCGCGGTAGAAGCTGATAAGGGGCTCGGTTTTGGCGCGGTACACCTCGAGCCGTTTTTGTATGGCTTCCGGCATGTCGTCGTCGCGGATGTACACTTCGCCGCCGCAGTGGTCGCAAACGCCTTCCACTTTAGGCTTGAGCGATACCGCATGGAAGTTGAAGTTGCACATTCGGCAAACGCGGCGGCCGCCAAGTCTTTCCAGCAGGATGTTGTCGGGCACGTCAAAGTTCACCACCTTGTCCACGGCGGAAAACTCGGCAAGGGCCTTGGCCTGGGGGATTGTGCGCGGGAAGCCGTCCAGGATATAGCCTTTTTGGGCGTCGGGCTGTTCAAGGCGCTCTTTTACAAGCTCGATGATGGTGCCGTCGTCAACAAGCTCGCCGGCGTCCATTATCGCCTTGGCCTTGATCCCCAAAGGGGTTTGGGCGGCAACAGCCGAACGCAGAATCTCGCCGGTGCTGATCTGGGGAACGCCCAAAAGATCGACAACCCTTACCGCCAGGGAACCTTTGCCGGCCCCGGGAGGGCCAAGAAATATCAGTTTCATCGTAAACTCCTTAAAGTCCATGTTACGACGGATGCCGCGTCGTCTGCAACAGGGTGCCGGCTTTATCTCAATACAAACGCATGAACGACAGTATCAATGCCGTGTCGCCCATATTCTTAAATGTTTCCCGGAGACTACGCCGACTTCTGTATCGCTTCGAGAATGCCGTTTAGGTAGGCGAGGCCGATTGCGCGATCGTACAGGCCGTAGCCGGGCACGCACTGGGTTTCGCCCCAGATGTGCCGGCCATGGTCGGGGCGCACGGGGCCGTCAAAGCCGATGTCGTGCAGGGCCTTCATGATCGCGTACATGTCCAGCGAGCCGTCGCTGGAAAGGTGCGCGGCCTCCTCGAAGTCGCCGGGGCCGTTGTGCTTTACGTTGCGGACGTGGGCGAAATGCACCTTGCCCTTGAGCGAGCGGATTATGTCGGGGATGTCGTTTTCGGGGTTGCTGCCAAGGCTGCCGGAGCACAGGGTAACGCCGTTGCACGGATGGTCCACGACGCTTACAAGGCGCAGGAGCTGCTCCTTTTGGGTTATGATTCGCGGCAGGTCGAAAATGGGCCACGCCGGATCGTCCGGGTGTATCGCCATTTTTATTCCGTACTTCGCGCAGGTAGGCATAATCGCCTCCAGGAAATACTTGAGGTTTGCAAACAGGGCCTCGCCGTCAACGTTTTTGTACAGCTCGAAAAGGTCCTTTATGCGGGCCATGCGCTCGGGTTCCCAGCCGGGTAAAACCGTGTGGTTGGCCTCGGCGCTGATTCGGGAAAACATCTCGTCCGGGTTGATCGTGTCGATCACGTTTTGTTCGTAGGAAAGAACGGTCGCCCCGTCGGGACGGGGTTTTGCAAGCTGCGTCCGCGTCCAGTCGAAAACGGGCATGAAGTTGTAGCAGACCATGTCTATGCCGGCCTCGCCAAGCATTTTCAGCGTGGCGATGTAGTTTTCGACGTACCTGTCCCTGTCTTCCCCCGCCGTCTTTATGGAATCGTGGATGTTGACGCTTTCGATGCCGGCGACGCAAAGCCCGGCGGCCTCGACGTCGTTTTTAAGCACGGCGAATTCCTCTTTTGTCCATACTTCCCCCGGCGGAACTCCGTACAGGGTTGTTATGACACCGTATAAGCCCGGCACCTGCCGCAGCTTGTCCAAAGTAATGGGATCGTGGCCTGGCCCAAACCAGCGCATAGTCATTTTCATGGTTCCAGTATACACTCAAACCATGAAAAGGTTAAGCCAAATTAGGTCCAAGCGCGCTTTTATCATAGATATGGACGGTGTCGTCTACCACGGGAACCGGCTTCTGAAAGGGGCCGCGGAATTCGTGGAATGGCTTGAGGGCAACGGAAAGGCCTACCTCTTTTTGACCAACTCCAGCGAGCGCTCGCCGGTGGAGCTGGCCCAAAAGCTTTCCCGCCTGGGCATAGACGTAAGCCCGGCGCACTTCTACACCAGCGCTCTTGCAACCGCCGGCTTTCTCGCCTCGCAGCACCCCGGCGGCTCCGTCTACGTTATCGGCGAGCCTGGACTGATTCAGGCCCTGTACGAGGCCGGCTTTACGATGAACAACGAAAACCCGGATTACGTGGTGGTCGGCGAAGGCCGGGGCTACAGCCTTGAAAGCCTGGAAAAAGCCGTGAAGCTGGTTATGGGCGGGGCGCGGCTTATAGGAACCAACCCCGACCTTTCCGGCCCGGTGGAAGGCGGAATAGTCCCCGCCTGCGGCGCGCTGGTGGCCCCCATCGAGCTCGCCACAAAGACCAAGGCGTATTTCGTGGGCAAGCCGAACCCGCTTATCATGCGCCACGGGCTTCGCCGGCTTAACGCCAAGCGCGAGGAAACCGTGATAATAGGCGACCGGATGGACACGGACATTATCGCCGGCATAGAAACGGAAATCGAAACCGTGCTGGTTCTTTCCGGCGTCACCTCGCTGAAGGAGCTTCCCCTGTTTCCATACCAGCCGGGGCACATACTGGAAGGCGTTTTCGAGATACCCGGGGATGATTGAGCTTCATGGCGACAACGCAAAACATGTATATTCGTTCGCAAAAATGACGCCGCAAGCCCCTTGACGCAAGGCCCGCAAACGTCTGATAATCAAACCGTGGAATACCTCGTAACGGAAGACCACAGGACGGAATTTCCCGACCCGATACGGCTGGAGTCGGGGGAGAAGGTAGTCCTTGGAAAAACGTCCGAGGAAACCGTGGGCGAAACGCCCGGCGACGAGAACTGGACGGACTGGACCCTCTGCGCAAAGCTCGACGGCTCAAACGAGGGCTGGGTTCCCAACCAGGTCATCCGGCGCGAGGGCGGGCATGGGTTCGCCGTCGAGGACTACTCGGCAAGGGAGCTGAACGTGGACAAAGGGGCGACCATGCGGGGAACCAGGGAAATGAACGGCTGGCTTTGGGGTGAATGCGGCGGCGAAACCGGCTGGGTTCCCCTGGACAAATTGCGGAAAATAGATTGACGAAACAAAACCAAACAAGGAGAAAGCGATGATCAAGACAGTGGAATCCGCCGAGCTCAAAGGCAAGCGGGTTGTTATGCGCGTTGACTTCAACGTGCCGATGAAGGACGGGGTGGTGCAGGACGATACCCGCATTGTGGCGGCGCTGCCTACCATCAAATATATTTTGGAAAAAGGGGCGAAGACGCTGACCCTCATGTCCCACTTGGGCGACCCTTCCAAGGACGCGAAGAAGGCCAAGGAGAAAGCCGAGAAGGACGGGAAATCGTTCGACGAGGCCGCGTACATCAAGGGCAAGCACCGGATGGCGCCGGTCGCGGCGTACCTTGAGCAGAAGCTTGGCAAGACGGTGGTTTTCGCCGGCGAGGACGGCTGCTTTGGCAAAAAAGCGTTTATCGAAGGACAGGCGGACGGCTCGGTCGTGATGCTGGAGAACACCCGCTTCGACAAACGGGAAACCTCCAAAGATGCCGGGGAGCGGGACGAGCTGGCCAAGGAGCTTGCCTCCTACGGCGAGGTATTCGTGAACGACGCTTTCGGCACGGCCCACCGCGATCATGCCTCGACCGCCTCGATTGCCAAGTTCGTGCCGTTGGCCCTTGCCGGGTTTCTTATGGAAAAAGAGGTGAACTACCTTGAGCCGATCGTGACCAGCCCGCAGAAACCGCTTGTGGCGATTATCGGCGGGGCAAAGGTTTCCTCCAAGATTGCCGTGCTGGAAAGCCTTCTCAAAAACGCCTCGGCGCTGATTATCGGCGGCGGCATGGCATACACTTTCCTTAAAGCCCAGGGCTACAAGATTGGGAAGTCGCTTGTAGAGGACGACCAGCTTGACACCGCGAAGAAGATTCTCGACGCGGCCAAGCTTGCCGGCGCGGAAATCGTTCTGCCGGCGGATCATCTTGGCGCGACAAGCTTTGACGCGAACGCCGCGGCCGTCCCTGTTGACGGGCTTGACCTGCCGGACAACCTTATGGGTATGGACGTTGGCGCTAAAACTTTGGAAAAATACAAGGCGGTGATTGCGACGGCGAAAACCATCGTGTGGAACGGCCCGGTCGGGGTTTTTGAGTTTGACGCTTTCGCGAAAGGCACCGGGGAAGTGGCGAAGCTGGTAGCCGAAGCCACGGACAAAGGCACCGTCACCGTTGTTGGCGGCGGCGATTCCGTTGCCGCGGTAAACAAGTTCGGCCTTGCCTCCAAGATGAGCCACGTTTCCACCGGCGGCGGCGCGTCGCTGGAATTGCTGGAAGGCAAGAAGCTGCCCGGCATTGAGGTATGCAGGGGCTAAGGAAGCGCCGGCTGAATCCGCAAAGGGTTTGGCCGGCGTTTTTTTATGAATATTTCCACCTTTTCGGATCAGGCCGGGCACGGTAAGCCTGTAACCCCAAGCCCCGTATTGTAGCCTCCCCGGAAACGGCTTTTCCTTATACCAATAACACGTCATGATATAGCTTGACCAACAATGCCGGGGCTGCAGGGCCCCGCAAAGGATTTACTATGAGCGATTTTGCGGGCCTTGGCGTGTCGCCGGCCCTTTGCGAACGGCTTGCGTCGCGGGCCGTAAAGCTTCCCACTTCCGTGCAGCGTCTTGTTGTTCCGCCGCTGCTGGGGGGGCAGAGCGTGGTTTTTCGTTCGGCGACCGGCACGGGCAAAACCTTTGCCTACCTTCTCCCCGCCGTGCAGCGACTGCTTGGCGGTGGGCCCGCCGCCGGCCCCTACCTTGGCCCCGAGCTTCTGGTATGCGCCCCCACCTTGGAGCTCTGCTCGCAGATAAAAACCGAGGCCGACTTCCTGCTTGATGGGTCGGAGCTTGGGGTGGGCCTGTTTATCGGGTCGGTAAACCTGGACAGGCAAATCGACGGACTGCGCAAAGGCAAGCCAAGGATCGCCGTGGGCAACCCCGGCAGGGTTTTGCTTCTGGCAAAGATGGGCAAGCTCTCGTTCAGGGGCCTTGGCTTTCTCGTGCTGGACGAGGCCGACCGGCTTGCGGCTCCCGAGTGCCGCGAGGAAACGGCGGCCCTTGTCGCGGCGATTGCCAAGGGCCTTGGCAGCGACGGTCTTTCGTCCTTGACCGTGGCGGCGTGTTCGGCCACGGTCTCGGCAAAGACCGGCGAATACCTTCGCCCCCTTTTGGACAACGCCGTCCGCCTCGAAACCGACGAGCAGGAGATTCTAAGGGAAAGAATCGAGCACTGGGCCATCTTCAGCGAGGGCCGCAGGAAGACCCGCACCCTCGTTTCGTTTCTGGCGGCGGCAAAACCGAAGAAGACCCTTGTCTTTACGGGCCGCTCCTACGATGCCGGCAAGGTCGTTTCCGCCCTGCAGCACCGCAAGATTGCAGTAGCCGGACTTTTCAGCGGAATGGACAAGGGCGATCGCAAAACGGCGCTGGAGCGTTTCCGCTCGGGCAAGGCCGATGTGCTGGTTTCGTCCGACCTTGCCGCCCGGGGGCTGGACATTCCGGGGATAAGCCACGTGGTGGCCCTCGACGTGGGTGAAAGCCAGGACGCGTACGTCCACAGGGCCGGCCGCACTGGGCGCGCTGGCAACCGAGGCACGATGGTATGCATCGGCGACGAGCTGGACATGCGCCGGCTTTCCGCCCTGGAGAAAAAGCTGGGGATTGCCGTGTACCCCAAGGAGCTGCACGGCGGAAGGGTCTGCGCCCCCCTGCCCATCGACTCGGAGGCCGAAGCTTAAACCGCGCCGTTCCTCGGCTTGATTGCAGGAGCTTCAGTGTTGCAAGGACAAGCCGGACAGGGACTTCCCCTGCGACATTCAAAAATCGTCCAATTTGGTTCTTTTGGGCTTGACAAAGGTTTCCCAATGAAGGTATTATAGGCTCAAACCGATTAAAAGGGGATTTGACAGGCTTGCCTAGGGAAGCGTGGCTACGTGTGCTTTGAAATACATTACAACTATTTAGCGCCGCGGGCATAAAGGCACAAGGCCGGTTATGCTTTTTTGGGGAAGTGCTTTGTCTAAAATTTGATTTCGGTTCCAAGCATACGAACAAGTGCCGGGGCTGGGAGGAATGAAATGACGCATCGTAAATGTATAACCGTGTTTGTCTTCTTGGCAGTGACGGCTTCGCAAGCTTTTGCTTCAAACAATTTTGCTCCCGGAATGCCCAGGCTGGATTTAGGCAATTTTCTTATCTTTTCCGGCAGGATTGCCGACAGAGAGCAGATGCTTGCTAACAACTTTAACGTACCCGGCTTTGTGCCTTATCACGGGGAAAGGCTCCGCAACACGGCAAGCGGCGACAACTATCACGTGTTCAAAACTTATTTTACCATATCGGATCATTTTGCGGACAGAAACCTTACCCTGTACATCGATCGGTTCGCCATGCCCGTAACAATTCGTATAAACGATATTATAGTCTACAAGAAGGGGCTGAGGCTTGATATAGACGGGGCTTATTCAACGGGCCAGACGATGGCTGTGCATGTGCCGCTTAGCTTGGGCTTAATCGATTTCAACAGGGAGAATTTTCTTGTCGTCGAAGTGTTCCCGCAATATGAATCCAGGCCATTGCCCGCATTATCGATAGCGGAATTCAGATACAACGCGTCAAGGGTATTTTTCAAAAATCTTCTGAATATTCATCTTGTGCTTGCGGCGCAGTTTGTTGCCATGCTCATCGCGTTGTACCATTTTTTTGCATTCGTTTCCAAGGGGGCAAAGGATACAAGGTATATCTTTTTCGCGCTCTTCTCAATGTCATTTGCGCTCGCATATTCCAACGTTGGGTTTTCGTTCGACTCAAACCATTATACCCTGCTTGTAAAAATAACGCGCAGCTTTCAGCTTCTGTCTATCGGTTTCTATTCCCTGTTTCTCATTGAAACGACGGGTCTGTTTGCAAGACAAAAGAAGCCTGTCGTAGCGGGAATCACAATATTCAGCATTGCGTGTGCGGCATTCATAGCTTTCCAGCCGGACAAGGAAGCCGTCAGTGCGGCTTTTGCCCTTACGAATTTTGTCTATTTTGTGCCGGTATTGTTGTTCTGTATAGGCATTCCCGTTGCGGCAATCGTATCACGAAAAAACCTAAAAATAATTCCATTGCTGATTTCCACGCTTATAGTTGCCGCCGCCAGTTTGCGTGATATGATGGCGCTAAACGCCGGCACGGAACCGCTGTTCTGGTATGCGCCGTATGCCTTTTTGATTCTTGTGATCGCCATTTATGGGATTCTGGTGTATGACGAAAGCGTCCTTCACAAGCAGTCGATAAAAATCTCCAGAGAAATCGACGAAAAAAACCGCTCGCTTAATCTTCTTCTTGACAACATCATAAAGGTGATCAAGAACTCAAGCGATTCGAACCAAAAGCTGGACACGAGCATTGCCAATACAATCGCCATCATGACCGAATATACGCACGGCAACAAACGGATAGATGAAACCATCCTGTCGCAATTTCAGATTATCAATGAGATGATAACAAAAGTCTCCGAAAGGGTGAGGGACTTTGCCGACAATATTCCCAAGGCCATCGGGGATCAGGTTTCGATTGTCGAACAGACAAACGGAATAATCGAGGACATGAATAATGATATTAACCTTATGGCCGATGATTCTGTCACAACAAACGATTATGCGAAACAGTTGGCGTCCCTTGCGATCGAGAGCAAAGATCTCATTTTGGAATCAAGGAAAAACATGGAGCTTATTTCCGAGAATTCCGCGTTTCTGAGTACGATGCTGCAATCGATAGACCACATCTCTGAGCAGACCAACATGCTTTCTTTTAACGCTTCTATCGAGGCTGCCCGTGCGGGCAATGCCGGGAAGGGGTTTTCCGTTGTGGCGGTGGAAATTCGGCAGCTTGCGGAAAAGTCCAAAAACACGTTGACGGAAAGTTTTACGAATATCAAGGGCATGATGGATACCGTCAAAAACGGTATCGAGCTGTCCAACAAAGTAACCCAGCGGCTTCTTACCATAATCGAGAATTCCGGAAAGTCGTCCGAGATGATCGACGGCATTACGGAAAGCATGAAAAAACAGCGAAGGGAATCGGAAACCATAAGATCGGGTATGACCGTCCTGTTGACCGGCACAAACCAGATTCAGGGAATGGCAGAAACGGAACAACAGGCAAATGAGGGGGTTGTTGAATCTTTGTCAAAAATGCATCAATTTTTCAAACAGGTTTCCGATATGGTCAATGCCCAGGTTAAAAACGAAAAGTCGATAGCGGAATCGATAAAGATCATCGAAGACGTGATGAACGAGAACAAGCGCAATATCCAAATGCTTACCACGGCCACAAATGCAATACAGAGGGATTGATCGTAAAACTCGTAACGATAACAGCGATAAAAAACGGGGGTGCCGCGAATGAGCGGACAAGACACAAAATCTTTTGAAGAAACCATCGTCAATATTCTTGAAGGCGAAACACGGAAAAGCGCCCTTGCTTTTGCGGCGTTTTGAAGGCAAGCAATATGACAGCCGGAGAAAATCACGGCACGGCTGTTTATCAAGACAATGTGCTTGCGTGGATGCACGTGGACGGCAAGCCGGAAATGCCGGGGCCTTGGACTATTTGGCCCGATTTAGAAACATTGGAGTGCATAAAAAAATTGCTGGAAATGAGAAAGCGTGAAATTCCTGCCGTTGATAAACAAGAAGCGAGTGAGTAACCATGGCGAAAACAAAAGAACTGCTGCCGGAGAATACGATTGATGGACGGGGTTTGTTAACCGAATTTTATCCATGCAAAAAATCGGGGGCTAAAAAATAACCGAAGACGGTTTTGTGGACAGCCAATACCGTCGCGCATTTGTTGCCACTGCCGCCGATTTGGTGTAGAATCAAGCGCAGGAACAAAGCCGCTGCGAGGGGCATGGTTCCAAAACACAAGGAGTGTAAAATGAGCAGACCTTATTACATTGCGGGCAACTGGAAAATGCACATGACCCGCGCGGAATCGGCAGAGCTTGCGAAAGTTCTGGTTGGAGAGCTAAAGGACGGCAAGCACAAATACCTTGTCGCGCCGTCTTTTACAAGCCTGGAAACCGTCGCCGCCATCGTCAAAGGCACGAACATCCGGCTTGGCTCGCAAAACTGTGCGGCGGAAGAGCAGGGCGCGCACACCGGCGAGGTTTCGGTGCTGCAGCTAAAAGACCTTGGCGTGCAGACCATAATCCTGGGCCACAGCGAGCGGCGGCACAGCTATAAAGAAGACGACGCGCTGATCAACCAAAAGGTAAAGCTTGCGCTCAAACACGGCTTCGAAGTGATTCTGTGCATCGGCGAGCTTCTGGAAGAGCGCGAAGCCGGCAAGGCGGAAGCGGTTTGCGAAACCCAGACCGTCAAGGGCCTGGAGGGGGTAAGCGAGTCGGAGCTTGCCAACCTCGTAATCGCCTACGAGCCGGTTTGGGCCATCGGCACCGGAAAAACGGCCACGCCGGAAGATGCCGACGCGATTCAGGCCTTTGTCAGAAAGCTTATCGGCAAACTGTACAGCGCCGACGCCGCGCAGAAGATGGTTATCCAATACGGCGGTTCGGTAAAGCCCGACAACGCCGCGCAGCTTATGGCAAAGGAAAACATCGACGGCGCGCTTGTCGGCGGAGCTTCCCTCAAGCCGGAGAGCTTTGCGCCGATTGCGAAGTTCGCGTAAGTAACCAGCTTTGAGCTTCCCCAAGCCCGGCACTTCGCGGCAGGTGCCGGGCTTGGCGTTTGTAGCGGACTGACCGCTTATTTAAAGATAAGCCCTAGACAGCTTTTTAATCCGGGGCCCTGTTTTTTCGCATATCGGCTCTTTTTTTCCGCTCGTTTTCCGCAAACGATTTTATCATGGATTTTATTGGACCGAGAACCCCCGAGGGCAAAATCGCAAGGTCTTCCAGAAGATCCTTGAACTGTATGTACCGGTAAATGTCCATGTCCCGTTTGAATTCCTTGCCGGTTACCAGATATTCAACCGAGACCCCGAGGGCCGCGGCCATTTGCACCGCTTTGTCTGCGGGGGGCATGGATTGCTGAGCTTCAAGGTAAGCGTCCAAGGCCCGTTTTTTTACGCCCGACCTTACGGCAAGCTCATTGCGTGTGAGGCCAATATTTTCCATTTCAAAGCGCAACCTCTGCGAAAAATTGGGCATATACGGGAAAATACCGTTGTTAAGTTTACGGGCATAAAAAAGCCCTTTCCCCCGCGCCTAAAAGGTTTAGGCGCCAGGGAAAAGGGCTTCCGTGAGTGTTAGCTGTCGAGAACTTCGAGGACTACCAGCTCTACACAGCGGTTAAGGCTTGCGCGGTCCGGGTCGTTGCTGATGTTAAGGTTCCACGGGTTGAAACCTACGTTGATCAGCCGCGCTTCGGGAATGCCCTGCCTGTCAACAAGTTCCCTTAACACCGAACCCGCGCGGCTCCTGCTTATGGCTTCCAGCTCCGCGAGCTCCGTGTCGATGTCTTGGGTAATGGGATTGGCATGGCCGGCAAGCTGAAGCCTAAAGGTCGGGTTGGCCCGAAGTATCCTCGCCACCTCCGCAACGGTTTGGGTGTTGCCCTCTAGCTGCGAGGGCGTAAGGTTGGTGCCCCCGGGGGGGACGGACTCTTTCTGGTTATACGTTATGGAGTTTCCGGCAAAGTCGATGAAGTCAACTCTTACGATCCTTACATGCTCGATAATCACATCCGGAGGCAGGGTCGTAATCATGGCTTCCCATTTGGCATACAGAACCATGTTGGAAGTCGCGACATCAACGCTAAAGTTCCATACATTCGTGCGTTCAAAATTCGTATACCAGTCAACCAGGATCTTTCCAGGGTTTGTAATAACGGGCCTTTTTACAAGACTGCCGTGCTCTGCCTTCTGCGGTGCCGGGTTTGCTATCGCCGAATCCCGCACGTCGAACATAATGGTGTAGACGTTCTTAACCCATTTTGCGTAAAGGTAGAACGGAGCCATGCCGGGGCCGTCGCTTTCCGTCACTCTGTCCTTTGCGAAGTCCCATTGGTTGGCGAACCCGGTGTCCGTGAACCAGCCGCCAAAGGTGTAGCCGGTTTTGATCAACGGGCCGGGATCCTGGATTATCCCGTAAACTATGGGTATCGAAAACTCTGTGTCCGGAAGAGCCGAACCGTCGGGGCGTATTCCGCCGTTTGGCTCCAGTATCACAGTGCGGGCTTCGTAGCCCGACCACTTGGCGTAAAGGGTAAGGTTGCCAGTGATGCGGTTGGCAAAATTCCACTGTTCGCCCCAAATATCGGATACGGAACCGTCCATAGTAAACCAGCCGGCAAAGCTGCGACCATCGCTCGACAGGGGGGGGGCCGGTTTGACAACGGCGCTGCCGGAAGCTATGAACTGGTTAGGTATGACGGAGGGGGAGGGGGTAGCCACAAAGTTTACCGTGTAGAAGATCGGAGTCCAGCTTGCCGTAAGGGTGACAACGCCGTCGCCGTTTACGTCGTCGGATGAGGTCAACGGGCGCAGGGCCAAGTCCCACTGTCGGCCGTTTTCGTCAAGCCAACCCACAAAGCCGTTGCCCGGTTTTTCCACGGACGGCAGTCTTCCTATTACGCTGTTCCAAGCTATGTTCAGGTTTTCCAGCTCGGGCTGCCCGCCGCCAAGGTTGAAGCTTACGACGCCAAAGTTTAACCCGCCGTTGCCTCCTCCTGTGGGTTCGGGTTCCCAGTTGGCGTAGAGAATCATGTTGGAGGCAACGACGCCCCTGAAGAAGTCCCATTCGGTCGTCAGGTTCCAGTCCGTAAACCAGCCGCTTAAAACCATGCCCGGGTTTGTGACAATAGGTCTTTCAACCCTCATGCCGTGGGGGATTTGCTGAACGTCCGGCTGAGGCGTGGCCGTCGCGCTTCTTACGGCAAACGACACTATGTAAATGTTCTGGACCCATTTTGCGTAAAGGTACAAGGGGTTTTCGCCGGGAACCGCTTCCGGAACGGTTACCCTGTCCGTGGAGAAGTTCCACCGATGGTTAAACCCTATATCCGTAAACCAGCCGCCAAAGGCGTGGCCCGTTCGGACCAAGGGGCCCGGATCCTGCACTACGCCGTAGTCCACGTTTATCGTGAAATGTGTGCGCGTAAGCTCCGTTCCGTTGGGGCGCGTTCCGCCGTTTGGCACCAAGATTACGGTGCGGGCTCTGGATTCCCACTTGGCGTAAAGGGTAACGGCGCCTGTGACGACGTTGTTGGCGAAGTCCCATTGTCTGCCCCAGTTGCCGTCGGTGCCGTCCGCGTTCCACCAGCCGGCAAAACCCGTGCCGTCCCCGGGCGATGCCGGTTTTACCGGTTCCACGACGTAGCCGCCGGTGGCTACGGACTGGTTTGGTATGACGGTTTGAGAGCGGCCCGTAACGAAACGCACGGTGTGGGAAACCGGCGTCCACTTTGCGGTCAGGCTGATAAAGCCGTCGCCGTTTACGTCGTCTTCCTTGGCTATCGCCCGCGTTTCGGTATTCCACGGCTCGCCTTTTTCGTCGAACCAGCCGGCGAATCCGTCGGTTCCTTTTTCCATGGGCCTAAGCCTGCCTATTACGCTGCCCCATTCTATATCCAGGTTTTGCGGGTTCGGGACTCCGCCGGCTCCGTCGAAGCGTACCACGCCAAAGTTGGCGCCGCTGCCTCCTCCGCTGCCGCTTCCGGTTCCTCCCCCAGGCGGGGTCGCCGATTCCCACATCGCGTAAAGGGTCATGCTGGCGACGACCTTGTCGCTTGCAAAGTTCCATTCTGTTGTGCGTTCCCAGTCCGTAAACCAGCCAATCAAAATCATGCCTGGGTTTGTCACGGTCGGCCTTGCCGCGTTTTCGCCGTGCCTGACTTCCTGCGCGTCGGGCTGCGAAGCCGCCGCGCTTCTTACGGAAAACGACACGATGTAAACCTTTTGCTCCCATTCGGCGTAGATCCGGAATGGATTCTCACCCGGAACCACGTCGGGCTCGGTTATCCTATCGGTCGCGAAGTTCCACTGCGCGCCTGGCCCCGTAAACCAACCGACAAAGGTGTAGCCTTCCTTTACAATCGGGCCCGGATCCTGAACCACGCCGAAGCTTATCGGTATGGTAAGAACCGTGCGCCTGAACTCCGAACCGTCTGGGCGGGTTCCGCCGTTTGGCTCAAGAATCACGGTGCGGGTTTGGTATTCCCACTTGGCGTAAAGGGTGACGGGGCCTTTAACGGTGTCCGTTGCGAAATCCCATTGGCGGCCCCAGTCGTCGAACGTGCCGTCCCTTTCCCACCAGCCGGCAAAGCCTCGACCGTCGCCCAAACCGTTTGGGTTGACCGGCGGGACAATTTTGGCACCCGTGGCTATGAGCTGGCTGGGTACGCTGACGGTTGAGGGGGTGGTTACGAAGCTTACGGTGTGGGAGATTGTTTGCCATCTGGCTTTTAGGGTGATAAAGCCGTCGCCGTCAATGTCGTCTTCCGGTTTTACCGGCCGTGTTTCCACGTCCCACAGGTGGTCGTTTTCGTCGAACCAGCCGACGAAGCCTTGCGTCCCATTTAAAACGGGCCGAAGCCTGCCGACTGTTCCGCCCCAAGATATGTGCAGGGCTTTTGGGGTTGGAATGCCGCCGTCTGCGTCAAAGACCACGGCACCAAAATTCGCCCCGCTTCCTCCGCCTCCGCCTCCGCCATCGACGATTTGGTCGCCGGGATTTCTGGTGGTATCGGTGGGGGATTCCCACCATTTTTCCACAATCGGGTTTGAGCAGCCCGCGATAAAGGCGTACGCAAATACCGCCAAGAAACATAAAACAAGTTTTGATTTCACGTTTTTCATCCTTAGCCTCCTGTTTTGCAAGTTTGGTTTAGTCGCCCAGGTGCTGGAACACCATTAGCTCGACCCTGCGGTTCATGTTCCAGTATGCGTGATCGCTTGCCAGAACCCTTGTGCCGCCCAACGCCACTACGACTATCTGTTCGTCGTTTACGCCGTTTTCCCTGAGCAAATCGGCAACCGTGTTTGCCCGCGCCTCGCTAAGAAGCAAGAGCTCCTCGATTTCCTCCGGCACGCGCGTAACCGGATTGGCGTGGCCTTCTATGCGGACCACGAAATCGGGATTTTCCCTTAGCGTTTTTGCCACCGTTTCTATGACAAGGTTGTTAAGCGATCTGGCATCGGCATCCACTTCGTCATTGAACCCGGGTCTGTCAGGGCCGAATATGATGTATTCTACCAAGGTGATCATTATCGTTCTGACAATTTCCCTTGAGGGGGGCCTTTTTACGACTTCGATAAACTCGGTTCTGGTGTTCTGCTTTAACGGGAACCTAATCCCGGCGGTAAGGCCCGCGCCGACTATGAACGGATACCCGGCACGAACCGAGGGTTCGATGTGCCATCTGTCGTTTAACGGTATTGTTATTCCGCCGGTTATGTCGGCCAGCACGGAACCTCGGGTGTAGGTTACGTCGGAGCCTCTGTACACCGCAAGCAGGCCCGCGCCGCCCTGCACGAAAAGGTTTGTGGGTCTTTGGACGTTGCCCAAGCCGAGGAAGTTCCAGCGCAGGTATGCCTGCGTTTCCAACGCGACGATATCGTTGCTGCTAAAATTGATGATGTTTTTTGCACCAACCATTATCTTGGATGAAAGGGCGATTCTTGGATCCAAAATGAGGCCGAATGATAATCCTTCTATAAGAATATCGCTTGACGATATCCCTCCGTCCAAAGACCAGTGTGATATACTCCCGGTGGTTGTCTGGGCGTATAGTCCGTTTCCAAGGGCCAAAAATGTTAAGAGCAGCAACAGCTTTGTTCCAAGCCCCCTAGCTTCGAGAACCTTAGTTTCCCGAAGTGCCGTTTTGTGATAGTTCCTTAACAACCGAGCCATCCTTCTCTCCTTAGGTTTGCGAGCCGATTGCGAAAATCGGTCGGGACGCAACTTTAGTCGCGCAACCGGCTCCTTGCAGTTTCCCGCCTATTGGCGCGGACCTAGCCCAACGGACCGAAGCCCTGCGAAACATGCGAAGCTGGGGGTTTCTTTGCAAAACCGAAGCCCTGCAAATCCATCTGTAAGTTTGTTTTTATGCGCCGGCGGCAATCGCTTTTGCAAGCGATATTACAAGATAATAAAAAACCAACAGGAGTCAAGCACAATTGAAGGTAAATGACAACACTCTCGTCATTCATTTCCGATGGCAAGCCATTCGAAGACAAAACTGCGTCTTTTGAAAGCATGGGCCTTCCCTAGTCGGCAGAACGTGTAGGCTCGGCAATGAAGCAGTATGTCCGGCTTCGGGACGCGCTTCTTGTTGATGTGCGGCAAAACGGATATGATACAGAACAAGGAGTTCCGATGCGAACAAGCAAAAACGCGCCGTTTGAGGCGGCCGCCATGGCAATCCTGCTGGTATCGGGCATCGCGCTTTTCGCGTCCTGTGCCCCGCGAGAGGCCGCGCGCCTTGGCCCGGCAACCGAGATGCGTTACGGTTTTCTCTCCGAGCCGGCCACGCTGGATCCCCTAAACCCCTCCAACACCGCCGACGGCAGAAACATACTGTTCAACGTTTTCGAGGGCCTGGTAAAGCCCGATACCGAAGGCAGGCACCGGCTTGCCCTTGCCGAATCGTACAGCATGGAAGAAATGGGGCGCGTGTACAGCTTCAGGCTGCGGGAAGGCGTTCTTTTCCACGACGGTTCCCCGCTTACCCCGGCGGACGTAAAGTTCACGCTGGAAACCGCCGCCGCCGCGGGCCTTGTGGGTCTGGACGCGCTCGAAAGCGTGGAAACGTTCGGCGAGCGCGACATACGCATCACCCTAAGCTACCCGGATCCCGACTTCCTTCCAAACCTCACGGTAGGCGTGGTAAGGGCCGGCAGCACGGATCGCGACAGAAACGCGGTCGGTACCGGGCCCTTCTTCATAGAAAGCCACACCGTGCAGCAGTCGCTGGTGTTGAGGCGCTTCGAGCACTACTGGCAGGAGGGCCTGCCCCACCTCGACAAAGTCACAATCGTGTTTCTTGCCGACCACAACGCCCTGTTTCTTGCCCTGCAAGGTGGCAGCATCGACGGCGCGACTTTTACCGGCGGCATCATTCAGCAGATAGATCCCGCCCGCTTCGACATAACGCCCGTTTATTCCGCGATGGTTCAGCGGCTGGTGCTGAACAACGCCGCGCCGCCGCTTGACGACGTCCGAGTGCGCCGGGCGTTGAACTACGGAATCGACACCCGGGAGATTATCGACCTGGCGTTTTTCGGATACGGAAGGCTCGTGGGCGGCCCTGTAATATCGGGGCTTGCGGCGTATTACGAGCCGATGCTTGTCAACGCCTATCCGTATGATCCGGAAAGGGCCGTGGCTCTGCTTGCCGAGGCGGGCTTTGGTGAAGCGGCAGGGGGGGGGCTCTCGCTGGAAATCACCGTTCCCTCTAATTTTATTACGCACGTTGACACCGCGCAGGTAATCGCAAACCAGCTTTCGCGAATCGGGGTTGACGCAAACATTCAGCTTGTTGACTGGGCCACTTGGCTTGCGCAGGTGAACCGGGACCGCAACTATCAGGCCACGATCATCTCGGTAGACGGCAGGACGGCTTCGCCCAGGAGCTTTCTTGCCAGATACCGCTCCGACAGCGGTTCCAACTTCATCAATTTTTCCAACGCCGATTTTGACAGGGTTTTTGACATGGCGGTCGCGGAAGTTGACGATGCCAGGCGAATCGAGCTGTACAGGGAAGCCCAGCGCATACTCTCCTACAATGCGGCCAGCGTGTACATTCAAGACACCCTGCGCTTCCGGGTGTTCCGCGCCGGAGCTTTCGGCGGTATGTTAAGCTACCCGCTTTTTGTTACCGATTTTGCCGCAATGTACGGCAGATAACGGGCGGGGTTAGGGGAAGCTCTTGTATTTTGCGTTGCGCAGAATAGGCGCGGCACTTATAACGCTTTTTCTGGTATCGGTGTTCAGCTTTCTCGCCTTCAGCGTAATCCGCGGCGACCCGGCAACCTTCGCGCTTGGGATTGACGCAACGGAGGAACAGGTTCAAGCTTTGCAACGGGAGATGGGGCTTGACCGAAGCCTTCCCGTTCGCTACCTTGCCTGGCTTGGCGGTTTCCTTTCCGGCGATTTGGGCCACTCGATGCGCTTTCAGGGCGAGGCGATTTCTTCCCTTATATCCGAACGCCTTCCCGTAACGTTTTTCCTTGCGCTGCTTTCCCTTTGCCTTACCCTGATTATCGCGGTACCGGCCTCGCTGTTTTCGGTGCGGCGGGAAAACGGCATTGCCGACAAAGCCGCCGGCGTGTGCACCGCCGTCGGCATCAGTATTCCCAACTTTTTTCTTGGGGTGCTGTTCATCTGGATTTTCGGAATCGGCCTGCGCTTTTTTTACGTTGGGGTGCACGTCGATTACCGCGTCGATTTTGTCGGTTTTATTCGCAGCCTTTTCTTTCCCGCGCTGGCGATTGCCGTGCCCAACGCGGCAATGCTTGCAAAGTTTTTGCGTTCGTCGCTTTTCAAGGAGCAGCGCGGCGATTATTTCAGAACGGCAAGAAGCAAGGGGGCAACTTTTCCGTTTGCCCTGCGCCGCCATGCGTTAAGGAACGCCCTAATCCCCTCGGTTACCATGATGGGAATGATTGTTGCGGAAACTTTTTCCGGTTCCATCATCATAGAGCAGGTTTTTGCGGTGCCCGGACTGGGGCGGCTTTTGATTGCGGCGATTACCTCGCGGGACTACCCCGTGATACAGGCCCTCGTGGTGTTAATCGCGTTTGTTGTTATTGTTGCCAATACGCTGGTGGACATTGCCATTCAGGTTATCGACCCAAGGATAAAGCTTGGGGGGGAACAGTCAAGAGCTTCGTGACTTTGACAGAATGTCTTTCTTAATTCGTGCCACAGCTCCCATGACGCTACTCCCTCTGCGCATGCCTTTTCAGACCTCCCAAAAACGGATACCATGTAAGAAATGAACGGTGAGCTGAAAGTCGGGCTTGCCCTTACGGTGCCGGTTCTTCTGCTGGTGCTTGCCGGTTTCCTCGGCATTCCCGGCGACTACAACGAAATGGACACTGAAAGGCGTTTTCTGCCGCCAAGCTTCGCGCACCCGCTGGGGACGGACAACTTTGGCAGGGACACTCTTCGCAGGGTTGTTGCCGGCAGCAGGCACACGATTACCCTTGCCGTTTTTACCGTTGCCGGGGCCGTGGTGCTGGGAAGCGTGTTTGGGCTTTTCGCCGGCTACTCCGGCGGACTTCGCGACGAGCTTGTCATGCGCCTTATGGATGCCGTAAGCTCGTTTCCGGCAATTCTGTTTGCGCTGGTGATGGTCGCGTTGATGGGCAACAGCCAGTTTACACTTTTTGTTGCGCTGTTGGTTCTTTTTGTTCCGAGCTTTACGCGCATCATGAGAAGCGGCGCGCTGCAGCACAAACATGCCGACTTCGTTCTTGCCGAACGCCTTTTGGGGGCGGGGCACGCCAGGATCGTTTTTGTCCACATCCTGCCGAACCTGGCGCACTCGCTGCTTTCGGCCTCGGCGCTGGGGCTTTCCAACGCGATACTTGCGGAGTCGGCGATGAACTATCTTGGCTTGGGGATACAGCCGCCGGAGCCAAGCTGGGGAAGGATGCTTGCCGAGTCGCAGACTTTTCTGCGAAACGCGCCGTGGCTTGCGCTTGCGCCGGGCATGTTTATCATGATTACCGTTATTGGTTTTCATTGCCTTGGCAACGGTTTGCGCCGGAAGTTTGAGAGCTAGCTATGGGCGCGCAGGAATTGTCGCAAAAAACGTTGCTGGAAGTGCGCAACCTTTCCGTGGGCATAAGGCGCGGCCACGGAAAAGCCGCAACCCTGCTTCCCATTATCGACGAAACCACTTTCACGATTAACGCCGGGGAAATCGTCGCGCTTGTGGGCGAATCTGGCTGCGGCAAAACCCTTACCTCGCTTTCGATTCCGCGCCTGCTTCCCCCCGTTGCGCAAATCGCCGGCGGCGAAATCCTTTTCCATGGAGCCGGAACCTGGGTCGAAACCGGAAGCGGCGAACCCATAAACCTGTGCTCCCTTGGCGAAAAGGAGCTTTGCCGAATTCGCGGAAAAGAGATGACCATGATTTTTCAGGAACCAAGGCAGTCGCTAAACCCGCTGATGAGAATAGGCGCGCAGATTGACGAAGCTCCAAAGCTGCACCACGGCAAACATCCAGGCGGGGCCTTCGAGCTTCTGCAAAAGCTTAACTTCCCCGACCCTGCGAGAATACTCGGCGCATACCCGCACCAGCTTTCCGGCGGAATGTGCCAGCGGGTGATGATCGCCATTGCCACGATCTGCCGCCCCAAGCTGCTGATAGCAGACGAACCCACAAGCTCCCTCGACACGGAAAACCAAAACAACATCATCGAACTTCTGGCTCGAATCAACAACAAATTCGGCACGGCGATACTTTTCATTTCCCACGACCTCTCCCTTGCGCACCGTTTCTGCAGCCGAACCTTGGTGATGCGAAAGGGAAAAATCGTGGAGGAAGGGCCAAGCGGCTCCCTGTTTTCCGCGCCGACCAATCCGTACACCAAGGAGCTTGTCGGCGCGATTCCCCGCGCGGAAAACCGCTTTCGGCCCTCGGCTTTCAGTGCCGGAAAAGCGGCCCCGTTTCTTGCGACGCGCGGGCTTTCCAATTCATACGTCAGCCGCAGCTTCGGCCTGTTCGGGAAAATGGAAGTAAAACCGGTTTTGAAAAACCTTAACATCGAAATTGCCAAAGGGGAAATCTTTGGGCTTTCCGGCGAGTCCGGCGGCGGCAAAAGCACTTTGGCCCGCTGCATCTTGGGACTCATAGCTTACGATGGCGAGATTCACATTGACGGGCAGCTACGGCAAAACAGGCCTCGTGGAAGGGCCGCAAAGCCGCAGCCCGCCGGCGGTATTGTGCAAATGATTTTTCAGGAACCCGGCGCCTCGCTTAACCCGACCAAAAAAATCGGCTGGCTTTTGGAGGAGCCGCTGGTAATACACCGCCGCGGCCTTGGCTATGCCGGCACCGCAAAGGAACGCGCCCGCATGGTGGACGAAATGCTTGGGCTCGTGGGCCTTGAGCCTTTCCACAAAGCCCGGCGCGCCCACGAGCTTTCCGGCGGGCAAAAACAGCGCGCCTGCATCGGCCGCGCCCTTATGCTGAAACCCAAAATGCTTATCGCGGACGAAGCCGTCAGCTCGCTGGACGTTGTTTCCGGGGCGCAGATACTCAACCTCTTCCGCGACCTGCGCCAAAGCCTGGGCCTTACGATTATGTTCATATCGCACAACAGGGACGCAACCGAGTCGCTCTGTGATCGCGTAGCCGTAATGCGCGACGGCGTTGTTTAGCGCGGCAAAACTAGCAGAGGATGTATGGCAAATGACGGCTCTCCCCGAAGGGTCAAGAACGTCCCGCGGAATACAGCCTCTGCTATGAGCGTTACACCCGCTGCTGTAAAGATAGCAAAAATCTGTAGGAAATCAAGCTGCAGAACTGTAGACGGGAAACCGCTTCTGGCATACTTGTTTTTTGCAACCTTGTGCCGCCGGCGGGTGTCTCAACATGAACGCCAAAAATGTATAGCCGCCGCCAAAGGGCAAACAGGGGATAACAATGGAAGCAATGAAGCGTCTGGATCTTAGGGAGCTGCGCCGGGAAATGGCAAACGCCTTGACACACGGAATAGGAATTCTGTTTTGCATTGCAACTATTCCGGTTCTTTCCGCCATAGGCGCGACTACGGGCAATATTCCCGGTATTGTCGGCGCGACGATTTACGCGTTCAGTTTTTTGATGCTGTTCACTTTTAGCACGCTTTACCACAGCACGCAGCACAGGTACGCAAAAAGGATTCTTCGCACCTGCGACCACATCTCGATTTACTTTTTGATAGCCGGCACCTACACTCCGTTTTTGCTTGTGTACATGCTAAACCCTTTTGGCATTACCCTGCTTGCGATTCAGTGGTCGCTTGTTCTGCTTGGCATCGTGTTCAAGATATTTTTTACGGGGCGTTTGGCGATTCTTAGTACGATAATTTACATCGCTATGGGTTGGCTTTTGCTTGTAGGCGGGAGAAGGTTCTTTGTAGTGTTCCCAACCCCGGTGCTTGTTCTTGTTATGGTTGGCGGCGCGCTTTACACCTTGGGCTGTATTTTTTATCTTAACAAAAAGATCCGCCACAACCACGCCATTTGGCACCTGTTCGTGCTTGGCGCGGCTATCTGTCACTACGTGGCGGTTTTGTTGGCGGTTATTCTTACGGGCTAGCACGGGAGCGTCAAAAAGTGTTTGCTCCCGTGGTCAAACTCAACTGCCACGTAATTCCGAATTTGTCTGTTACCATGCCGTAAAGCGCGCTGAAAAAGGTTTCGCCAAGCGGCGTTTCCACGTGGCCCCTTTCCGCCAGCGCGTCGAAAATCCTTTTGATTTCGCCTGCGTCAAAAGTGCCAAGGGAAAGAGCCACGTTTGTTCCCTTTGCGTAATGCGAACCGGCGGGGCAGTCCGAAAACATTACGTCGCAGCCAAAGATTGGCATTTTCGTAAACAGAATACGGTTTTCGTTTTCCTTCCCAAAGTCGCCTTCCGGGTGTTCACCATAAGTCATGATGTTGGAGGGTGGGTTAAGTCCAAATACCCCGGCGTAAAATTCAACCGCCTTGCGACAGTCCCCATCAAAGTTCAGAAAAACCTCAAAAGTCATGGCGTATCTCCTTCTCACGCTTTTTTCAAATATACACACGGGTACTATCAAGTTCAAGAAGAATCGACTTTCGCCGGTGGTTGTGGCACAGGGCACCTTTTCACGAAAGACCTTGGCGTGTGACGATGTTTTATGTATTTACTCCGAAAGGATATAATTGGCGCGGTCTATGACCCGAGGTTTCTGTTTCGCTTTTTTGGGAAAGGCTTTAATGGTTTCCGTGTCAAGCGCGTTGTTGTGCCCGTTTACGTTAGCCGGTTCTTGAGGCGGTTTCGGTTCTGGTTAGCTCGCGCCGAAGGTCTTCCACCGTATAGCCCTTGTCGAGAAGGGCCAGCAGTTCCATGCGGTTTTTCTCCATGCCTTTTTCCACGCCTTTCTCCATGCCCACTCCGAGGCCCCTTTCAAAACCCTCTTCCTCGCGGACCTCAAGTGCCGTCTCCATGTCCCATTCATTTGTAAGCATGTTCAACTCCTCCTGACTCATGTTTTCCCAGAACTCACGCAACAGATTGGCGTTCCTGCAGTCCCGGATTGCCAGCCTGATTGCCGTTTTTGTCGCTTCCTCGCCGCAGGGCTTTTCGCCGCGCGCGGCAAGCTCTTTTTCGTGCAGCCTTACCCGGTGCACGAAATACGCGTAGCCCTTCAGCTCCCTGCACGCTTCAAGTATACCATCGTTTCGGCCCTCGTTGATGTTGTAAACGTCGATTTCCAGCTCCAGGGCCACCTCTTCGAAGCCGGCGACACGCTCGAACGAGTCCGAAAGGCGCATCCTTTTGTGGTCCGGAAACGGGGCGGCGCCGTTCAAAAGGACGACGAACCTTGGGCGGGCGTGTCTGACCAACGCCTGTTTGTACACGGCCTTTTTGTCCGCGACCCCGTTCTCGAACAGGCGGCAGACGTATTGCAGCATCCGATAGGGCATGTTCTCGTTTATAGTCGATTGGTGCTCCACGACTACGACGAGGCCGCGGTTCACCAGAAACGAAAGGTCGTTTTTCCGCGGCGTCCACAGGGTTTCGCCCAGGGTGTTGATGGCGACTTCGGTGTTTTGCGGGTCGAAGCTTGTGCCGTGTACCGCGTTGTAGAGGGCGAGGGCCGATTTTTCGTTGCCAAAGATCGATCGGAAAAGGCTGTCTTTGTAGGCCATAGGCCTGTATGATACCGCTTTTGGCGCGGCGTGAAAAGGGCCCACGGCGTTCTGCCCCCGCGTGAAAATTGCTTTTGTGGACGGGGGTTCCCGCATCTACCGGTTTGTGTAGGTGGTGATGATGTTGTCCGCCGTGGTTGTGTCTTCGATGCCTACGTAGTGGTCGAGCGCTTTTTTGATTAGCGAGCTGGAATCGGTGTATTCGTTGCCGTCGGAGGTTTTTTGTCCGAACATGTTTAGGATTGAGGCCAGCTCTTGGCGGTTGAATCTTTTGTTGACGGTTGTGGCCAGGTTTGCTATTCCGCCGATGATTTTTATTTTTGGTTCCAGGGTGTACATGGTGGAAACGCCTTTGTTGTTCCGGTTTTATTCGCGCTGCGGGGTTTGCACCCCTTGCTTTGACGGAACGGGTTCCGTCCGGAAAAGCCCGGCACCCAAACATTTAGGTGCCGGGCCGGAAGAAGCTTGCGATGAACCCAGGCTAAAGCCGGTAAGCTCTGGCCTGGGTTCCCAGCGTACTCGAGCTAATGTGGCAGGGTTAGCTGCCACACTAGGCGATTCGGGTGCCGCAAATCAGCCACCGCTATTCAAGCAGTTCCTGTATCGACATTGTTCCAACCTGGATTCCGGTTACAAGGAAATCGCCAAAAACTCCGTCCGCGTTGGTTATCCAGGGCATTGTTGCCCAATCAGAAGCCCATCCTGGGACTCCTACATCGTTACCATGGGGAACAGTTATAGTAAATTCCCACTGCCCCGTGGTTGGCGTTCCAACATCTCCAGCTCCCATTCCTTGTGTCCTCATTGGATCAGCGGTGGACATTCGTCCGGTAACCGTTATCGTTGGTGAAGAATCAGGGTACGCCGCCCTTAAGCCAGCGATATCAATGCCCAATCCTCGGTTATTTCCATCCCGACCATGTATAAGAAGGCCGTTGGCAACACTTGTCACGCTGTTCCATGTGCCACCGCCTCCGACGGCCGTAACATAAGGAGAGGCAAGTACTTCAGCCCATGCCGGATTGGCATCAACAGCTAAGGCACCCATCACTGTTGATAGGCTTGTACGCGCAGCGTCAATGTCATCGACATCAGTGTAAGTCATCGCGGTGTTTGCGGCTGCAAGAGCGGATGCGAACGGAGTCCATGTTGCGGTTGTATATCCGCCCAGAACACGCAGGTTTGCGGTGTTTATAACTGTTTGCAGTTCCGCACGGGCAACTTCGTATTCAGCCGCTTCCACGCTCACGATTACCATGTCGTCAATGCTTACAGCAAAGGTCGTAGGGAGCGGGTTAAAACCATCACCCCACAGGTTCCAGCGAATGTCAATGGTGCCAGCTGCTTCGGCTGTCGAAAGCACCCGATAAACGGTAAACGGGGTTCCCGTCCCGAGAAGAGCACCAACCCAGTCTGTACCGGCTCGAAGGCCAAAGTTGCCTATCCCTGTAGCGACTGCAACACCGTTATTTCCAATCCTGCCGGTAATGTGCAGTACATAGTTCATACCAAGATTCATTGCTGGACGCGTGATCGTCAGAGCAGACCATCCATGTCCCTGGGAATCATGCGTACCTGCGGAACCCCCTGGGCCGGAACCTGCATCGGTAGAGATTACAATGGTTTGACCGTTTGCATCATGGGTAGAGTTAACCATCCTGTTGTGCAGGCCAGCAAAATGAGTCAACAGCGCTGCAGCGTCAAGAGCCTGCATATCCCAAGCTATGTTATCCGCATTAGCGGCGCGAACCGCGTTTAAGTTCCCAGGTTCACCCGGCAACATAGCGCTGGGGCCTGCCGGTCCATCACAGTCGCACTCGGGCCTGCCGCAGTTTGCAAGGCAGTCGCACTCGTCTTCACCAGGGCAGGGATCCAAAGCGGTCGTCCGGTTGATTACGATGCCTGTAACAATAAAGCCAAGCTCCTCGGAATACGGACCGGAGGTTTGTATCCTTATGTGCGTGGTGGCGGGATCCAGCGCAAGGGCGCTTCCGGCGAAAGTGGCGGGCGCGGTCTGTGGCAGGCTAAATGGGCGCTCCGGCACAGTGCCGCCTTCACCGGAATGGCCGGATAAACCCTCTCCAGCGGCACCGGCATTATGCGGGTTCGCGCCCAATTGCATCTGGTGTGCAGCAACTACCGTGTCGTCTGGCAAGCCCAATGTGCCATACACTCTTATGCTGTATTGTGCATCGGGGTTGAAGCCAATCCCGGCTACGGCAAGTTCAATCCCATGCCAGCTTTCAGTTCTGCCGGCATTTATCCTAAGGGCAAGCCCTTCGCCGTGCCTAATCCATTCGCCCGGTGCGGTAATTGCCAGCGGGCCCACGTCCGAGGCCGGGCCTTCCAATATTACGGTGTCGGCCCAAGCCGGAGCTGCAAAGTATCCACCAAGGGTTATGAAGTCGCCCAATGCACCCTCTTCCGGTGGTTCCGCAGGTCTTCGCACGACAATCTCGGTAAGTATAAATGCGTGGCCAATCTCTCCACCCCTGAGCCGCAGTCCGTAGAACCGTTGTTCGGGAACGGGAGGGTCTGCGTCCGGATTCGGCGGGGTGCCGCCGGTGTGAATTATGCCGTCCACATTTGCCTGGGACAGGGTAAACTCATGATCAAAAGATTCCGGGGCTGCATCCCACGAGTCCCATGTAATAAGAGGCCCCCAGTCGCCAAGCTGGTGGCCCGTGTTCCCCCGGCTGATATGCACTTGAGCTCTGGTTCCGCCGTCGTAGCTGTCCACCCCGGCTATGCGTATGCGGTCGCCCATCTCGAAATCAAAAACCGTACGCTCTACCGCGTCTGCCACCGAGCGATGAACGAAGTCAAGCCCTTGCCAGCCGGCCTGCGGCTCAACCAGAAGCGCGTTTGCGCCTTGGTGCTCAATTATGCTAAGGGTCAGCGGAGTCTCAAATCCCAACCCTGCCGGAGTCATGGGCGTGCCTGCAAACAGGTCGCCCCTGATGGTACCCAGCGCCTCGTCTCTGATATGATAAGCAAGGTCAAAAAGAATATCCCAAGCTCCGGGTTCCGGCGGCGGTGGCGGCGGTAGCGGAGTTATGCCACCTTCGCATCCTGCCAGCACAATCGCGACGGTTGCTGCCGCAGCAAGCAGCCATTTTCTCAATCTCATTTTATGCCTCCTTCAAAAGCATTTTTTGCGGGATACTGTCCGCAGCAGACGAAAAATTTATCATTACCGCACGACGTGCGATTTTCCCCTAATTTGAGTGCTTGCCCGGAACGTTCCGTGTCGGGCAAGTTTAAAGGCCTTTCCTATAGGCGCAATGATACCACGCCCCCGGGAGTTGTAAATGTAAAAATCCCAGAAACATGGTAAAAAATCAACATGGCTTTTCGTATTTTCCACAAAACCTGTTTTGGGGGTTTGGTATCGTCGATTCGTGCCTTAAATTGGTTCGTTTGAAGATTGTTGCCGTAATAGGGAGGGGCGTTTTTCGTCGTGGGCCCTGTGGTTTTCCAACTTGTGGGGTAGCCGCAGGGTGTGAATGACTTTGCAGGCCGGCGGCTCAGCGGATCAAGCCATGCCGGCCACCGGTGCAGGGGATTACCGTGTTCACGAAGTGGACTTCAATCGCGCTTGTCGGCTCGCCACGGAAATCGATTTTCGCATAAAGGCAAAACAGGGGGAAGGTTCAGACCCTGGCCGAAAGTTCCCTTTTGAGGTCTTCTATCGTGTACCCCTGGTCGATTAGGGCAAGCAACTGCCTTTCCTTTTCCGCCATGCCTTTTTCCCGGCCCTTTTCCATGCCTTCTTCCAGACCGTCTTCCCAGCCCTCTTCCCACCGGACTTCCAGCGCGGTGTCGTGATCCCATTCGATATCAAACACGCTCATATCTTCCTCCATCATTTTTTCCCAGTAACCCAAAAGATAGCCCTTCGCCTTGCAGTCCCGAACCGCGTTCCGTATCGCAATGCGTATCACCCTGGCCTCGGACGTGGTTCCCTGCCTGCGCTTCTCCGCCTCTATGTGCCATCTGGCTCGGGCCACGAAATAGGCGTATTCCTTCAGCGTGGCGCAGCGGGCCAGGATCTCGGGGTTTCGTCCCTCGTTTATATTATACACCATAACCTCAAGCTCGAGCCGGGTCTCGTCGAACCCTGGAACGTCCATGAAGGAATCCGACAGGCGCAGCTTCTTGCGGTCGGGAAACCGCCCAGGGGCGTTGACCAGGGCGATAAACTCCGGGCGCGGAAACCTGATGAGCTTCGTCCTGTAGACGGCTTTCTTGTCCGGAATGCCGTTCTCAAATATCCGCGAGATCGACTGCAGAAAACGGAACGGCATGTTCTCGTTGACGGACGACTGGTGTTCCAGCATGACGACCAGCCTGCCGTTCAGCGTGAAGGAGATGTCGTTTCTGCGCCGCGATGTCAGCGTCTCGTCCAGTGTGTTGATTGTGATTTGGGTGTCCCGTTCGCCGTGGCTTGTGCCGTGCAGGGCGTTGTAGAGTTCCAGCAGGGATTTCTCGTTGTTGAACAGCGAACGGAACATCGTGTCTTTATACGCCATTCGGAAAAGTACTGTTTTTGGCGGCGGTTTGGCAAGAGGGCCAGGTTAAAACCGATTTCCGTGTCCCGGCTTGGAACAACGCGGGTTTTGTTGCACAATGGACACGGAAGGTGGTTTTATGTTTAAGTTCTGCCCCGCCTGCGCTTCGAGGGAAATCGGGTTTCGCGACGGCAAAACGTTCAACTGTCCCGTCTGCGGGTTTGAGTATTACCATAACATCGCCGCGGCTACGGGCTGCATAATCGGAGTGCCGTCCGACGGGGGCGAGCGGCTTATGTTTCTGGTTCGGGGCAAAGAGCCGGCGGCGGGCAAGCTCGACCTGCCGGGCGGCTTTGTCGATATAGGGGAGGGGGCAATCGAGGGGCTGCACCGCGAGCTGCGCGAGGAGATTGGCTGGGCTCCGGAAGTTCCGCCGGGGGGCCGGCTTGCCG
>Ga0209755_10001207_pt1 | contig 41877 bp, 35 predicted proteins | sample TergutCo191P1_FD_187301 | JGI IMG/M metagenome (GOLD analysis project Ga0209755, IMG submission 187301) | Cornitermes sp. P1 segment gut microbial communities from Petit-Saut dam, French Guiana - Co191P1 (SPAdes) (version 2) | ecosystem: Host-associated > Arthropoda: Insects > Digestive system... | reverse complement strand
TCGCGAAGGTTCTAAACGACAACTGGGGCATCCTTGAGGGCCTTATGACCACCGTCCACGCCGTTACGGCGACCCAGAAGACCGTTGACGCTCCCTCCGCCAAAGACTGGCGCGGCGGCCGCGGCGCGGGCCAGAACATCATCCCGTCGTCTACCGGCGCTGCCAAGGCCGTGGGCAAGGTGATCCCCGAACTCAACGGCAAGCTGACCGGCATGGCTTTCCGCGTACCCACCCCGGACGTCTCGGTCGTAGACCTCACGGCCCGCCTGAGCAAGCCGGCGAAGTACGAAGACATCAAGGCCGCCATGAAGAAAGCCGCCGAGGGCGAGCTCAAGGGCATCCTCGCCTACACCGAAGACGACGTCGTCTCGTCCGACTTCATCGGCGAGTCCTGCACCTCGATCTTCGACGCGAAGGCCGGCATCGCGCTGAGCGACACATTCGTCAAAATCGTCTCGTGGTACGACAACGAGATGGGCTACTCGCACAAGGTCTGCGATCTCATCAAGCACATGGACACGGTGAAGTAATTATCGCCGCAATGTTTGGGTATTGATGACGGTTCTATGGGGAGCTTTATGATGACAATCTATAAGGCTCCCTTTTTTATACCGGATAATAAAATTAAACATTCGCCAATTAACACAAGGAGACAATCATGGCTTTGAAGAAAAAGACGGTAAAGGATATTGATTTCAAGGGCAAGCGCGTGGTGATGCGCGTTGATTTTAACGTGCCTATGGACAAGGGCGTTATCCAGGACGATACGAGGATGCAGGCCGCGCTGCCTACCATCAAGTACGTGCTTGACCAGGGCGCGAAGAGCCTCGTGATAATGTCGCACCTCGGCGACCCCAAGAAAGACGGAGCCAAGGCTAAAGAGAAAGCGGAGAAAGAGGGCAAGGCGTTCGACGAGGCGCAGTATATGTCTTACAAGCACAGGATGGCCCCGCTTGCAAAGCACCTCTCCGAGCTTTTGGGCGGCAAGGAAGTCAAGCTCGCGCCTGACTGCGTGAGCGATGAGACGAAGAACATGGCGAAAGCGCTCGATAACGGCGCGGTCCTCATGCTTGAGAACACTCGCTTCCACAAAGAGGAGACGTCTAAAGACGCCGCCGAGCGCGAGAAGATGGCGAAGGCGCTCGCTGAGATGGGCGATATTTACGTCAACGACGCGTTCGGCACGGCTCACCGCCCGCACGCCTCCACCGAGACAATCGCGCACCTTTTGCCCGCAGTGGCCGGCTTTCTCATGGAGAAAGAGCTCGTATTCCTGCAGGACAAGGTCGTCGATAATCCCGAAAAACCGTTTGTGGCAATCATCGGCGGCGCAAAAGTGTCGTCCAAAATCGCCGTACTCGAGAGCCTGCTCTCGAAGGTTGACAGCATGATAATCGGCGGCGGTATGGCGTACACGTTCCAGAAGGCGCAGGGCCAGAAGATCGGCGAGTCGCTCGTTGAGGACGACATGATCGACACCGCGCTCAATGTCATGAAGAAAGCGGAAAGTTCCGGCGTCAAGATTCTGCTGCCGATAGACACCGTGGTCACGCAGAAGTTCGAAAAGGACGCCGACTCGAAGACTGTAGCCGCCGGCGCGATTGAAGACGGCTGGATGGGCATGGACATAGGCGCGAAGACGACCGAGATATTCAAGGACGCTATCAAGAGCGCGAAGACGGTCTTCTGGAACGGGCCGATGGGCGTGTTTGAGTTCCCAAAGTTCGCGGTGGGCACGCAGGCGATAGCCGCCACGCTCGCCGAGCTCACGGGCGCGACAACGGTCATCGGCGGCGGGGACTCCGTCTCGGCTGTCAAGAAAGCCGGTGTAGCCGCGAAGATGTCGCACATCTCCACAGGCGGCGGCGCCTCGCTCGAACTGGTAGAGGGCAAGGAACTGCCGGGCGTCAAGGCGCTTAACGACAAGTAATTTCAGTAATACGGGCGGTTCCGTTTTACCGGGGCCGCCTTTTTGTCTGAATCAGGATTTACAGGATTAAAAGATTAACAGGATTTAAAGTCAAAGTCAACAGCGGCAGGATGACGTTGACTTTACGATTTTTAATCAGGAAAATCCTTTAATCCTGTAAATCATGATTCAGACATTTTAGCACATCAACATTAAAGGTAATTTATGAGTACCAAAGTTTTACCGTTCAGCAATGACGAGATCATTGGTTTGACGAGACAATACCAGACGCCGTTCCATCTTTATGATGAGAAGGGTATTCGTGAAAACGCGCGTAAACTAAAGGACGCTTTTTCGTGGGCGCCGGCGTTTTATGAGTACTTCGCGGTGAAGGCCGCGCCTAACCCGTTTTTGATGACCATATTCAAGCAGGAGGGGATGGGGGCGGATTGCAGCTCCATGGCGGAATTGGAGCTTGCGAAACGCTGCGGGATCGTTGGGGAGGATATTATGTTCTCGTCTAACGATACGCCGGCGGATGAGTTCAAGGCGGCTAAGGACCTTGGGGCTATCATTAACCTCGACGACATCTCCCACATAAAATTTCTGGAGGACTGCGCCGGGCTGCCGGAGCTGGTCTGCTTTCGGTATAATCCGGGATCGGCACGGACCGGGAACGTCATCATCGGCAGCCCGCATGAAGCCAAGTACGGATTTACAAAGGATCAGATGCTCGACGGGTATAAAATCCTCAAGGACAAAGGCGTAAAGCGTTTCGGCCTCCACGCGATGGTAGCGTCGAACGAGCTTAATTACCAATACTTCATAGACACCGCCGTGATGCTGTTCGAGCGGGTTGCGGAGATTTCTAAAGAGGTTGGGATAAAGTTTGAGTTTGTGAACCTCGGCGGAGGGATAGGCATACCCTACCGCCCGGAAGACAACCCCGTTGACCTTAACGCCGTATCCTCCGGCATCAAAGCCGCATACGAGAAAATCATAGTCCCCGCCAACCAGCACCCGCTAAAAATCTATCTCGAATGCGGAAGGATGATGACGGGCCCATACGGCATTCTAGTATCGAAAGTCCTCCACATCAAGAAAACGTACAAAAACTACGTAGGCCTCGACGCGTGCATGGTGAACTTGATGAGACCCGCCCTCTACGGCGCATACCACCACATCACCGTAATCGGCAAAGAGAATCACCCGTCAGATCAAACCTATGACGTAACGGGATCACTATGCGAAAATAACGACAAATTCGCGATTGACCGCAAGCTCCCAACCGTCACTCCCGGCGATATCTTCGTAATACACGATGCCGGCGCACACGGTCATGCGATGGGGTTCAACTACAACGGCAAAACGCGCAGCGCTGAACTTCTGCGCCGCGAAAACGGTACAACTATCCAAATCCGGCGTGCCGAGACGATCGAAGATCTCTTCGCCACGTTAGATTTCAACGCATTAAAAAGTTTTTGACGTACCGGTTTTAAAAAGTTTCCCCCTTGAGGGGGAAATTGATGGGGGGGAATATAGTATCGGGGCGTTGCGGGGTGTCCCCGCTCTGGGGGCAGCGGAAGCCGAATTTTAATAATGGCGTCTTTTTGCCATTATTGAAATTCGGCTGGAGCGAGGGGGATTTGTTCCCCCCTTATTTGACTTTGATTTTGATTTTGACGTTGATTTTGATTTTTATAAGGAGCTAATTTTTATGCCAGGACAACCAAAAACCGCCATCACTCCCACCCGTCTCGCCGACTACCCGGAGTGGTACCAGCAGATAATAAAAGCCGCCGACCTCGCTGAGAACTCGCCGGTGCGCGGGTGCATGGTCATCAAGCCGTGGGGGTACTCGCTGTGGGAAAACATCCAGCGCGTGCTCGATGGCATGTTCAAGGCGACCGGGCACAAGAACGCGTACTTCCCGCTCTTCATCCCCAAAAGTTTTTTAGAAAAGGAAGCGCAGCACGTAGAGGGATTCGCCAAAGAGTGCGCGGTCGTAACCCATCACAGACTGCAGGCCGGCCCGGACGGCAAGCTTGTCCCCGCCGGCGAGCTCGAAGAGCCGCTCATTGTCCGTCCTACCTCCGAGACTATCATCGGAGCGATGTTTGCTAAATGGACGCAGTCTTACCGCGACCTGCCCCTCTTGATTAACCAGTGGGCAAACGTCGTACGCTGGGAGATGAGGACGCGGCTGTTTTTGAGGACGGCGGAATTTTTGTGGCAGGAGGGCCACACCGCCCACAGCACGCCGCAGGAGGCGCAGGAAGAGACGATGAAAATGCTGCACGTCTACTCCAAATTCGCTGAGGAGTACATGGCAATGCCGGTCATCCGCGGCGAAAAAACAGAATCCGAACGGTTCCCGGGAGCGCTTACTACCTACTGCATAGAGGCGATGATGCAGGACAGGAAGGCTTTACAGGCGGGAACGTCTCACTTCCTCGGGCAGAACTTCGCCAAGGCGTCCGAGATTAAATTTTTGGACGCGGTGGGAAAAGAGGAGTACGCGTGGACTACGAGCTGGGGGGTATCAACACGTCTTATAGGCGGGTTGATAATGACGCACGGCGATGACGACGGGCTGATCGTCCCGCCGCGCCTTGCCCCGTCCCACATCGTCATATTGCCAGTTGTGCACGGGGATGACGAGTCATCGGCTCAAATCATCGAATACTGCGATAAACTGGCGGCGGAGCTGAGGGATGTAAGGTATGACGACAGGCGTCTTGATGTTGAGGTTGACAAAAGGGAGGGGCGCGGGGGCGACAAGGTGTGGTCGTGGATCAAGAAGGGTATACCCATCTACCTTGAGATAGGCCCGAGGGACATCGCGTCCGATTCGGTCTTTGTTGGGCGGCGCGACAAAAGCCGCAAGGAGCGTTTCGGGATGGGGCGAACCGAATTTATCAATAAAGTCCCCGATATCCTTACAGACATCCAAAACGGCCTGTTCGAGAAAGCTAAGGCGTTCAGGGACTCTAACATCAAGACCATCGACAATAAAGATGAATTTTACAAGTTCTTCACGCCGGCGAACAAGGACAAGCCGGAGATCCACGGCGGGTTCGCGCTCTGCCACTGGAACGGGTCGGCGGCGGTCGAGGAGCAGGTTAAGAATGATTTGAATGTTACCATACGCTGCATCCCGCTCGACGGCAAGCTGGAGGACGGGAAGTGCGTTATCAGCGGGGAGCCGTCTAAACAGCGGGTGATCTTCGCTAAATCTTATTGAGGGACAATATGCATCCGACACTGTTTACCATATTCTCGTTTAACGTACCGTCATACGGCACGATGCTGGCCATATCGTTTCTGACGGGGATATTCGTGGCCCGCCACATTGCCAAAAAGCGCGGGCTTGACCCCGACGTTATCTACGACCTTGGCCTGTACGTGATAATCGCGGCGGTCGTGGGGGCGCGAACGTATTACGTGATGACGCATTTCGACGAGTTCCGCGGCGACCTGCTCTCCATTGTCAACCCGTTCCACGGCGGGCGGATCGGCATAAGCGGGCTTGTGATGTACGGCGGGTTCATAGCGGCTATCATCACGGCAGCGGCGTATTTTAAGATCAAGAAACTGCCTCCGCTGACATATCTCGACACCTGCTCGCCGGGCGTTGGTTTCGGCATTGCCATAACGCGCATAGGGTGCTTTCTGAACGGCTGCTGCTATGGCGCGGCGGTTAAGGCGAATACGTTTTTGGCCATCAATTACCCGAACAACGGCTCGCCGGCAGGATATTACCAGCGCCACCACAGCATGCACGAACACATCGACTGCGCCGCCGGCCCCATGCACAGCCTCTTGCCGTCGCAGTTTTTTGAATCGGCCGGCGGCATAGCCATCGCGGTGATACTGATTTTGGCGGGCAGGAGCAAGCGGTACTTCGCGGGGCTACAGATTTATCTGTTGATTTCGCTCTACGCGCTGCTGCGGTTCTTTATAGAAATGACGCGCTACATAGAGACCACGAAGATCGGGCCGTTTTCGCATAACCAGATTATCTGCATGGTCACGTTTGTTATATTCGGCGGGTTGGCCGTGAGAGGGTTAATCCGCGGAAATGCCAAAGGGGGGGATAATGGGTCATCCGGCAACGCTGACGGCGGAAAAAAGAAAAACGCCAAAAAGAAATAACGCGGCCTTCACCGGGCCGTTTTTGTCGGTCGCCAGGCGGGTCGAGGATTTTCTGATCCCGCCGTTATGCATTGTTTGTGACAAAAAGCTTGACGGGAGCAGCCGCTGGTTTTGTACCGGCTGTATCGATTCCCTAACCGTCAACCACGCTGCCCGAAACGCCTGCCCGCGCTGCGCCGTGAACCGCAGCAAGCGGGAGTGCGCGTGCGAGTTCGCGTGGGACTTTCCGTTCGAGAAGATATTTTCCATCTACGATTATGACGATACGCTGAGCGTTGTCGCCAAGCATATCAAGTACAAGGGGAAAAGCCAATTAGCGTACCACATCGGCGCCATCAGCGCTAATTTTATACCGGATGATTTTTGGGCGGGCATTGATTTCGTAATCCCGGTCCCCCTGCACAAGTCGAGGATGCGCAAGCGGGGGTATAATCAGGCGGAACATTTTGCGCAGGGGTTGCTAAAGGGCCTGGAACCGAATCCGGGTACCTGCGGTGACACGCCATTGCATCCTGACGGGATGCGCCCATTATCTTTAAGGGCAGACATTTTGACCCGCACCCGCAACACCGGCACCCAGACCCGGCTCGACCGCGAGGGGCGGCTTGAGAACCTTGCCGGTGCGTTTGCGGTTAATCAAAACCGTACAAAGGACATTAAGGGCAAAAAGGTTATTCTAGTGGATGATATTTTGACGACCGGGGCTACTACTGAGGCCTGCACGGACGAGCTCCTCCGCGGCGGCTGCGCGGCGGTCAGGGTGCTGTCGCTTGGCAGGGACTGATGAGGGGCGATTCCGGGGCCCACATCCACCGAACTCCTCCCCCCCCAATAAAAAACGCCCCTCGCACGGGATACGTGCGCGGGGCGGACATCGTCAGGCCAAAACGCGTTGACAACCCCTACTTAGCCGGGCTGATCGCCTCGGCGGGGCAGGTCTCGGCGCAGGCGCCGCAATCCTGGCACTTGTCGGCGTCGATAGTGTAGGGGTTCCCCTCCGAAATAGCACTGACCGGGCACTCCGGCACGCACGCGCCGCAGGCCAGGCACGCGTCTGAAATTTTGTAAGCCATAGCTTACCTCCTTGGTATAATTTTAGTTGTTTTCCGGTTCCGGGCCTTACAGCCCGATACCCTAAGTATAGTATTCATGAATATGAAAGTTCAATAGCCTGCGCACCATCCGTATATTTTTTTATTGATCCGTGGCCATAAATGTATTATATTGTAGGAGTGGACTATACCGGAGCGGAATATGCCGCCGCGCGCACCGGCGGCAAAAATGTTCCAAACCTACTCAAACCAAAGGAGTGCCTGTATGTTTAAAAAACTTGCCGTTATGTCAGCGTTGGTTATTGCCTGCGTCCTCGTTACCGGGTGCTATTCCGTTAAAATGACCGCTCCTCCCGACAGCGACGTCAAGTTGATGGCACCGGCGTCGCAGGCGTCGTTCAAGAAGAGCCAGAAGAACTGGTACGCCGTATACGGAATGGTCCCCATTCTCAACGCCGAGGACGGCGTACAGAGAACCATCAGGGACAACGGCCTGAAAGAAGTCAGGGTCGAGACTAAGCAAACAATACTCGACTGGATCATCTCCGGCTTCCTTAGTTTCGCCACCATCAGCACAACCACGACAATTATTGAAGGCAACGCAAACTAAGGCTTTTTAAGGGATTTGCGGCTCTAAAGCGGGTACGGTTTGCGAACCGTACCCTTTTTTATTGCGCGGGCGCGCATTTTTGATGATCCTGCGCAGACCAACCGTCAGACCCACAGGATAGCCGTTACCCCGCGGGGGTAGTAGGCGCTGCCGCACACTTTGCCCGCGCTCATCTGGTCGCTGAAGGCGAAAAAGGCGTTGTCCGGGTCGAGCAGCCAGGCGGCGTGGGCGGCGTCGGCGGCCTTATCGGCGCCGTGGCCGAAGATCTTTTCGGAGATGAACTGGCACAGAAAGGTCTTGCTGGGCCATGAGTTATCGCTCGTTTTGGACATCCTCCACGCGCCGTCAGGGAACTTGCACCCCTTGGCCAGCGCAGCCTCGAAGTGTTTTTTCAGGGCGTTGACGAAATCACCGTATTTGCCTGTGAATGCCGGGTCCTCAAACATCCCCATCTCGTATGGATATATCAACCCCTCAACCAGCGACAGCGTAAGCGCCTCGTTGCCGTCCTCCAATATGGCGGGGATGGTCCCGTCACCCTTCCTGTATTTAAGGATAGTCCCCGCGCACCTCCCCGCCTGCTCCGCGGCGGCCTTCGCCTGCTTTGCCATCCCCATCGCGCCGAACATCTTTTCTAAGGCGAGGTAGGCCGCCCAGCACTTTACCGCGAGGTAGCTGCTGCGCCGCGCCTGGCCGAGCGCCCGGTCAACATTGTCGTAAGTGGTGATCTCCGCGCCGCTGTCCCCGGTCCTGTCGGAGTCTAGATCCATGACGCCGTCGCGGCCGCCATCAACGGCGCCGTCCCTGTTGACCATGCTCTTCAGGCACTCCTCTATTGTCTCCCGGCTTCCCCGCATATCGTGGCACTCCGTGAGCCAGCCGCCGCCGCCCGCGCCCTTCCAGTAGACGCCGGCGCAGAGTATCCAGTTGACAAGCTGCTCCTGCGTCATGTACGAATAGCACCCCGTCAGCCCGCGCAGTTCGTAAGAGGACCTGCCAGGCTCGGAGAAGACGTTCGCGACGCCCATATCGTGCGTGAAACTGATCCCGCCCTCAAAGACCCTGCCCGCCGCATCCTTAACGTCATCTACGTAGTAGTACCCCCTCGCGTACTGGTTTATCACCGACCGCACCACCCAGGGATTCTTGCGCATCTCGAAAAACAGGTGGTCAACGGCGAGGTCGAGCGTGTTGATCATGCGGTACGCCCCCTCTACGACCACCCACAGCGGTATGCCGTGCTGGTCGGCGAGCAGCTGGGTTGACCCGTAATAACTTTTGACCGCCTGGGAGAGCAGGAACCGTCTGTCATCACTGAGCAGGCCGGACAAAAGCTCCCTGTCGCCGTTTGCAGCCGCCTGCCTGTACCAATCGAAATTGTCGAGGCCGTACTGCGCGGCGGCCCTGATGCCGTCAAAAAAGCGCGTGTAGAGATACGACGCCGGCTTGCCGGCCGTGGCGGTACCGGCGCGGTAGAAGCAGACGGCGAACCGCCACGTCCGCCTCTCCCCTGCGGCGGCAGTCATCAGCACCAACCCGGTAGTCCCCAAACCGAACGGCAGTTTGTCACCCAGATTCTCCACCGCCAAGAGTTCGCCGATCGAGAACGCGAGTACTGGGTCAACAGACATATCACCGGTAAATATCCCCGTAATCCCCCCCTGCCCAACCCCCTTGACCTTCCCGCCGCTTTTGCCGTCGCAGCGCACCATCGCGCTGTAGGGGTCGTTGCCCTCGTACCCGAAAAACGCCCTTCGCGGACGCTGATATTTTGTGTTATCAAGCGTAAATTCGGCAAACACCGCGGGGATCGCCGCCCGCTTCAGCTCTGATTCTTCCGAGGCCCTTGGGTCGGGGAGCGATGGGTGCGGGGTGTAGATTGTGAACTCTATGTCCCCCGCCCGCCAGCAATCGGTGGAGGGGGTCATCTCACGCGCGATCTCTGCATCCGCGAACTGCGTGATCTTCGCGTATTTGGGGCGGCCCCCCTGCTGGCTGTTGGGGCGGCAATCGTCGTCGAGAGGCTGTTCCTTATAAAACGGCAGCGCCCGGTACTCCCCGGCAATGTCCGACTCGGCCCCGATGTAGACATTCTGGCAGGCCGGCCCGGAGAGCTCCATCCCAAAGCCCCCCGACGCCCCCCTGTACCCCAGCGTAAACGAGGCGAACGCCCCCACCGGCGAGTGGTGCGAGTTGTAGAAGATGTTGGCCATAAGCGCTCCCCCGGTGTTATTTTGGGAATACCACCCTGAACCCGAGCATCGGGCTGCGGGCCGAGGCCGGGGAGTACGGCCGGTCGGCGATGCGGCATTCCCGCGGCTGGCTGTTCCAGCTTCCGCCGCGGTGCACGCGCCCCACGCCGGACGCCGGGCCTGTTGGGTCTGTCTCGGGTGCGTCTCCGTAGGGCGCGTAGAAGTCGCGGCACCACTCGAAGACTAACCCGCTCATGTCGTACAGGCCCTGCCTGTTGGGGCGTTTGCCGCCTACCGGGTACGCGTCGCCGCCGGAGTTGCTGTAGTACCAGCCTACGTCGTTCAGCACGTTGCCGCCGCTGTATATGTGCCCGCTGGTTTTGCCGTAGTTCCCGCCGCGCGCCGCGAACTCCCACTGGGCCTCGGTGGGCAGCGACCCGCCCAGATTTTCCGCAAAAGCGAGGGCCTCGTACCAGTTTACATCCGTGACCGGCCAGTTTTCCTCGTCCCAACCGGCGGTTTTGCCGTACTGGGCGTTGGTTACCGGGTACTTGCTCATCCAGTAGTCTTTTGTTATGGTTACCTTGTGCTCCGTTTCGTCGAAGTAGCGCCCCTCCTCATCCTCAGGGCTGCCCATTGTAAAGTCCCCGGCGGATACGAGGAGGCACTCGATGCCGTTTATAACGGTATCCTTCGCGGCACCGATCCATTTCGCGTACATTTTGACGTGCCCCTCTACTACGTACTTACCGTCGGCATCGCCGGCCCACTCGCCGTTTTCGGAGCCGAAGCGCCAGCTGTCGAAGAGGTATCCGGGGCGTGCGGCGTAGGGCAGGGTTACGGTATCGCCGCGCGGGGCCCTGATCTCCTCGCACTCCGTCAAATTGCCGCCCTCCTCGCACTCCCCGCCGCGCGCATCGAAGGTAATGCGCGAGTCCTTGACGGTGACGGTTTTTTCGTGGAAGTCGCAGGCGGCAAGCAAAAGCGCAGCGCAGCCAAGCGCCAAAAAGAGTAGTGTGCGCGGTCTAGCGCCGCTCACCGTGCGCTTGCCGCCGCGTATTTTTTGCCGGTCACCGCGCAACCCGTACAGACCGCCTGTCATTCCGCACCCCGCACTCCTCATTACGCATTCATCACTTCGCATCACGCACCCCCGTTCCCGCTTCCGCGCCTGCCGCCGGGCCCCTCTTTTCTTTATTTATTAGCGTGTACCCTACGCCCGCAAATACCGCTATCCCGAACCCGTTATCCTTTTTCTGAAGAACGCCTGCCTCATCGTCGAAGCTGACCGAGTTGTATTTGTAGCCGAAGAGCGCCTTCGCCGTTATGTCTATGTTGTGGCGCCCCTCCTCCCCTAAGCCGAAAATCATCTTCCCAAACGCGCCGGCAAAACCAATGCTGCCGCCAAGATCGCGCGAGAGCAGATTCTTCGCCTCCGACTGCACGCGTACCTGCCACAGCGCGTAATTAAAACCGGCCGTACCTCCGAAGGCGGCCTTTTCCTGACGGTATTCGTCTAACAGGAGAAAATAACCGATGTTCATCGCGCCGCCAAAATAGTTTGCGCCAACGCCGGCGTTCCAGGTGTGGTATAAACCCCGTTCCGGCGGCAGCATCCCAAACTCAAAATCAACGCCGGCCGTGAGTATCTCGCCGGCTATTATCACAAACTCGGGGCGGACGGAAAACATGAAATCGCCGTGCAGGCGCTTGACAGGCGGCAATACGGCCGCCGCGGCAGCCGCGCCGCCAATATCAATTGCGGGCGTATCGGCTTCCGCGGCATCATCGGCATCAGCGACGGCTTCGGCTGCGCCTGCGTCCGCAACGGAGGTATCGGCAACGGCTGCAACGGCGGCCCCGGCAGTATCCGCCTTAGCCGCAGGAGCCGGATGGCCGGTGTAGAACTCATCGAATATGTCCGCCAACGCCGCCCCCGCCACCATACACACAAGCAGCGATGCCGCCGCGAGTCTCCTTATCACCAAAATAATCCTTTCGCTCATGTTCACCCTCTAACGCCCCGCCGCCCTGACGACCGCCGAGTACCTGTACGCCTTGCCGTCCGAACCGCGGCCCGCGGCAACAATCAGATACGAACCGCCCGACACTACACGCCCGGCGCGGCCGGTCAGGTTCCACTCAACCGGCGTGCCGTTCTTAACGCCCGTCCGGCGGAACACCGCGTTCCCCAGATTATCGAAAATCACCACGTTAAACCGCCCCCCCGCAGGAGCGTTCACCGTAAACGAGACTTTGTCGGACACTACCTGCCTGTCAAGCGCTATCCGGCCGCGCTCCGCCGCCTTGGCAAGCTGCGGCACCTCCGTCTTTTCCTCTACGCTAACCTCCTCCGGCGCAGGGGGCGAAACGTCCGCGCCCGGAAGCCTCGGCGTACGCAGCTGCAGTTCCTCCGGCTCAGACGGCAGGTAGTTGTCACTGCCCCTCTTGCGCACAGAGACCGCGTACTGCATGTTGGGCGAAAGGCCGGTAAACAACGGGCTGTCCTGCCACTTCCCGCCGCCGTCGGCGCTGTACTCCCACTCGCCGCCGCCGTCGCTGTACATGGTAACGCTCGTATACGTCAACCTCTCCAAAAGCGCGACCAAACCGTCGGCACTCTGCGCGGCCTTCGCCACACTTACGCGCACAACTATGTCCGCTATCTCAATGCCGTGCTCATCAGACCGGTACACCAGATAGTGCGTGCGGATACCCGCGCTGCCAACAGACGACAGCGTGTCCATCCAGAACCACCCATCCCCATACTCAGACAAATCAATATCCGCCAGCGACTGGCCGTACACCGCGGCAATACCCTCGGGAACCGTGTAGACGCTCTTCATAATAAACGGCACCCGCAGCGTCCCGGTGTAGTTGCCCGTACCGGAAACCTCGGCATAAGCCGTACCAACACCGGTATTGTTTGTGCAGCGCACAAGGTTAAACGTCACTTTTTTGCCGCCGTCCTCCGCTACAGGGCTGTGCGTGACCGGCTTGCCGAGATAGGTGAGCGTATCTACCCGAAACATCGAGAACGCGAGCGGCTTCGGCTGTATCGTCAGCGCCACAGTTTTTATGCCCATGCTGCTCTCATCCTCGTACCGCGCCGTAACCTGGTAGGTGCCGGCGTTGACAGGCGGATTGGGAGTGGGAGGGTACGCCACGCCCGTATTGCTCTCGCCGCTGTAGGTATACGTGAAGTTGGACCCGGACCCGTTAAAATGCGCCACCTTGTGAGCCTTGGGCGCACCGTCGTAAACCACGCTCGCGCCGTTGAACACAATCTCGGACGCGCCCATTACACTCTTGTTGGTAACCGTGAGCTTACCGGTCCGGTACTCCGCTATATTATAATTCAAGAGCGCGCCGCCGCCGGCGGGCGTTATAACAAACTCGCCGGAGGTAACCGAACTGTTGAAGCCGGGCACGCTGTACGTCATGCCGGGCGCAGCGTTTAACTGAGCGCGCACCGAGCTAAGATACGCGGTGTCGCCCTTCGCAAGACCAAACAAGCTGTACGTGTACAACGGAGAATTGCCGCCCGAACCAACAAGCATGTCGTTCGCCTGCACAATAAGCGGCCTCTTCGTTACACTGCCGGTTATAGTCCCCGAATAAACCGGGTTAGATAACACGTAGTTGGTGTGATTGTCTCCGGCAAGAACCCAAACACCGTCCTCAACCTCCACCGCGACGGCAGTGCCGGCATTGGCGCTCTTAAACACCGCCGCGCCGGCGGGAATGGCGTAGACGCTGTCTGCACCGTACACACCCATCAAAATCCCCCTGATAGTCCCGGACGGTACATCGGTATCCCCGTTGTAAACCTTGGTATCTAAGGTTACATTGGCAATCTCTACAGGGCGGCGGTTGACCGTGAGAGTGCCGGATACAAAACTGATGTTGTAGTTGGGAGACGTCAAACTGTCGGGCCTAACGGAATAGGTGCCGGCATTCCGGCCCGCGGAATAGGGCGGAGTGCACACAAAAACCAGTTTGCCGCCGAGACTGTCCGCGTCGTCTTCGTTCCTGAAGCCGGAATAGATAGCCGAGAACGAGGGAAGCGGGGAGCCATAGGTAACGGTATCGCTCTTTGCCGTTACAGTCAGCGGGGCCTTGGTTACAGTAAAATCAACCTCGAAACTCTCATTATACTCGCTGCTCAGAATGGTAACCGTTACATCCGCTTTGTGATTTCCTACAGGCAAACCGGGCTTAGGCGATACCTGAAATGTGGCTGTCCCCCCGCTGCTGATACCGTGCGCCGCGTTGTTGTTTAAAATATTGAAATCAGGGCCTGCCGTTATCTCCAACGGCCCCGTATATGAAGATCCGATGTTTTCAACCGTAACCGTCGCGGTCAAAGACTGTGTCTGCGGAATATAGCCGTAGGCGGCGTTGGGGAATAATGTTTGTTTGTCGGGAGTAAGTATTAATCCGTATTCGCCCACTTCCCAGAGGGCGTAAAGGGGGATGTCGGGCGGCGGTTCGTCATAATCATTATTCCCATCTCCATTATTCCACTGCAAATGACCCCAGTCCCAATCCAACTGTTCATTGGGCCAATAAGTTCTTCCATTCAATTCGTCATACCATCCGAGGAATTCGTAACCCGGCTTTGTGGGCATGCGGTGCGTAATGTAGGCGGCAACGGCATATGTACCATGTGAGTATTGATGGGGTCTATAGTAGGGCTGTTCTTCCAGTACGGTATTCTTGTCGCTGTCGGCGTAGTATTTGATTACGGCGGGTTTTATGATTCCCGGCGCAAATTCAAGAATATCATCCTCAGCAAACGCCTTTAGAGCAGCTTCAAAAGGAACTCCTTCTATATCCTTAATAACCACGCCTGGTGTAATAACAAAAAAATAGAAAGGCGGATCTTGGCCGTGGGGGCCGGAAATCTCCGATTCGCCGCCGCTAACAGGAGTCTCCCCCCGTACACAAAACTCGGCAGTCGTAAACCCGCCGCTGTGACCGCCTTTTCCCCCGTTGTCATCATTAGGGAGGGGGATAGAACCATCAGCGCTGCTTTTGTTGACTTCTTTTATTTCCCAGCTCCCATCAAATACCTCTCCGCCGCCACCGCCACCTCCGCCGCCGCTACCGCCGCTGCCGCCTGTGCCGATCCGTGCGCCATCAAAGCCTCTGCCGCCGGCACCGCCGCCGCCGCCGCCGGTAACAATATACGGAACATAGCTCCAGCCGGATGACCAGCTTTTGTCCTCTCCCTTACTGTCCACCCCCCCCACACCGCCTTTTACGCCTGCGTTACCGCCTACGCCTCCGGCAGCATCTACCGTAACCGAATCAACTACATATATGACACCCGTCCACTCTCTCCACTCACATAGAACAGTAACCCCTCCATACGTTGCGTAATCCAAACCCAATTTATAACGTTCTTCGCCTTGATTGCCATCTTGGCCTATATCGCCATTGCCGGCGTCGTAATCGTCGCCGTAATTATAACCGCCGGTACCGCCTTCACCACCGTAACCACCTTTACCGCCGTTACCGCCATTGCTGCCTATCCCGGCGGCGCCGCCGCCGCCCCCGCCGCCACCGGCGCCGCCTCTACCGCCGGTGCCAACATTATATTCATCAATAAACCCGTCCTCTCCATCCTCACCGTTACCCCCATTTCCACCATTACCGCCCGTCGCTACAAGTTTTCCCTCACCTCGCAATGCAAGGATCGAAGACTTATGCAGCCATATACCAGCCCCGCCCCCGCCTGCGCCCACAAACGTCCCATCCACCATACCGGCATCCGCGCCATTTCCGCCGATAACCGTCAGCGTAACACCTTTCGGTATGTATATTTCCACCTCATTTCCATCTTCAACCACATACCCGCTTATCCCGGGCTCTCCGGCAGTTGTCCCATTACCCCCTGTAATGGTAGCGCTCGCGCTTACCTTGTAGTTTCCGCTCAAGACAGATCCGGCTGTTTTGGGCAGTTCTCTCCAGTACTCCCAATACGCCTTACCCTGCGCCTGCGCCTCCGCCCTCTGTACCGCCGCAGCCCCAACCACGACCGCCAAAGCGGCAACCGCTGTCCTCCATCCCGCGAGCCATCTTTTTCCCTGAAGCATTAACGCCCCCTTTTATAGTATCAATAAGAATGATAACCGGATTACCGGCAGGCCCCGCCCCAGGCCGCCGCTGCCGGCCGGACCCTGTTTCCGGCCTGTATATTCCATATTATACCAATATAACACCATTTTTTAGAAAATGCAATGAAATTTTGCCGGGATTTGCAAAAAAAGGCCGGGAATTTCTGCCGGTTCCGCAAAAATCCCGGTTTTGCCGCCCCTTTTTCCCGCTTATTGCGGGCTATGGAACACCACGTCCTCCCTCTTCATCGCTGTCATTGTGTGTATGTAGCGGTACCCTGTGGGCGGGATGTAGTACGTGTGCGTGTCCGACCCGCCGAAGTAGTTGTAGAGCACTACCATCCCGTTGACCTCGTCTATGAGGTGCCAGAAGACCGTTACTTTCATGGGCAGGTTTGGCGCGCCGATGCTGCAGTCTTCCCGGTCGCCCGTGTAGGCGCCGCCTTCAAGCCTTGCGCAGGGGTTCCCCCAGAGCGGTTCCACCGACCTGTCGCTGAAGTATTCGAGGAACAGCTCCGCGGCCCTTAGCAGTTCGGGCCGGGAGAGGCGGTTGTCTGCGGGCAGCGGTGCCCAGTCTTCCGCCGAGGCGAACTTTATCCAGTTATCGGCGTTGAAACCCCAGTCGCCCTTTTGGGTAAGCACGAGGTTGACCTCGGATATTTTGAAACCGGCCTCGGCGGCTTTTTTCATTCCCGGTATGATCCTTGGGGCCTCCTTAACGGATACTTCTTCGCCCGTATTGACAACTATTTTGACTCCGAGTATATACTGCGGATCGTTAGTTGCCACTACTACTTCGGTGTACGCGGCGCACTGTTCCACGTCGAGGAGGTTGGTGTGGCGGTAGTCCGCCGGCAGCGGCCCCTGCCATAGGCCATCTCCGAACGGGATTATTCTGTCTTCGCCTTTCGGGACGGTGTTGTCGTTTTCGATGTAGCGTGCGTTTTGGGCGAGGGGCATTAGTGTGTAGTCGCCCGCGGTGAACGCTTCTACGTAGGAGTCTACGGCGGCGTTGAGGATTTCGCGTGTGCACCCGCCGTCGCCGTCCGCCGGGTCATCGGGCATGGCCGCGGGGTCATCGGTCACGATCACGCCGTCCGCCCAGCCGGGTGCGCCGCCCGCGGCGTTTTGGACGCCCGCGTCGCCGCATCCGAAAAGAAAACATGCCGAAATAAGCGCCGGCAGCGCCGCCCCGTACACCGCGAAACGTATTAATGGCATAATGGCCTTGCTCCTGTTTATTTGGAGGTGAAAAAAAGGATATATATGATAATATATAGCAATACTATCCGGTATGCAGAAAAAAATAATGGTCTACCTCTAATTTAGTGGGAAATACGGTGATTAGCGCCGGGTTGGAAATTGGGGGTTGGCGGTGAAGATGATGTTGCCGTTGGTTGTCTGAACCATGATTTACCTGATTAAAGGATTAACATGATTAAACGTCAAAAGATAACGTCAAAATCACCGATAATCCGGGTTTTGACGTTGATTTTTAATCAAGAAAATCCTTTAATCATGTAAATCAAGGTTCAGACAAAAAAGGCGGGATGTGCGGCAAATGATAATTTGGCGCAAATGTTGCCTTCGACTCCGCTCAGGCAACGGTCCCGGTGGCTGAGCGGAGTCGAAGCCACGGTGGGTGGTACAAATGGCAATTTCCAACGATAATACCTGTAGGGGCGATCGCCCGCCGGAATTACGATATTGCGTTTGATTTCAACGTATAACGCAATCCCGGCATCGCGGGGCGTTGCACGCAACGCCTCTACGTGGGATTGTTGGTGTATTTTGCGGGATATTGTAATCCGTGCGTTGGCGGGCGACCGGGGACGGTCGCCCCTACAAAATCGTGCGTGTAATTTCGCGAAACATTACAATCATCAACACAACGATAAATTACCATTTACCGCGCAATCCTGTTATTGCCTGCTGTTAGGGTGATTGTCCAGGCGGTTTTTTGGGATGGGTGGAGGGTGCGTTCTATGAAGGGTTCGAAGGAGAAGGTGTTTTTGTTGGCCCAGACGGGGCATTTGGCCACGGGGTAGTCCGTTGCGAGGATGAGTTGCCCGGCTGTGGGGTGCGGGATTTCGAATGTTAGTTTATCTTCGCAGACGCCGATCAGCTGAAACAGGCCCTTGGGCCAGGGGTATTCCGGTTTCATCCTTATCATCCCGCTGTCATCAATATCATACCCGGCGTTTTGGGGCAGGTTTATGACCGGGGGGCTTATTTTGCCGCATGTTAAGTTGGGGTTGAGCGGGAAGAAGGGGTGCGAGAACCAGAGTATTGGTACGTCATCGCCGGAGATATTTTCAACGGAGGTGGCTGATTCGATTCTGTTGCCGGCGATCCGCACCTCGCGCCGCAGTTTTATTGACTGTTGCTGCGTTGACATTGCCGCATAATCATCCCCTTTGTCAATATCCCAGTGGCAGGGCTGTACTAATTCCGGCGATTTGAACGCTTCCGGCATCCCCTGCCCGTCAAACGGTATTGGGCAGGGGTCGGGGTAGTGGGGGCCGGACATCAGCGGCCGCCCTTCCCTGTCGTAAATCTGCCAGATGTACCCGCCGTGGCAGTACCTTGTCCCCAGCTGTTCGAGGTCTTCGCCGGGGTTGCGTATCTCCGCGGAGAGATTATTGTTTTTGATAGTGATCATATATCAATATAAACCGTCTTACCCCTTATAAACATCAATATAGACCTCTCCGGTGAGTCCCGACAGCTTTCCGTTGAGGTTGAGGACATTGTCTATATTGTTTACGACCTCTACCTCGAGGCGGTTTCTCTGGACGTTGCAGTATTTGGTGACGTCGAGTTCCATTGGCGGCCAGTGGAGGACGCCTACGTCTACGTCGTTTATTTTTGCGTATACGGTGCCTGAGACCTTGGAGAAGCGCAGGACGAGTTTGTCGTATTCGTTCGGCACTTCGAAGGTTTGGCAGTACTTTGCGCGTCCTGTCATGAACGGGTATCCGTGCAGTGTCCAAGAGTCGTGTCCGGCCATGAGCGGGTGTTTGTCGGCGGCGAGTCCGTGTCCGCCCTTTGCGACAGCGAAGTCGCCGATTATGATTGGCGGGTATATGAGGGTTTGCGGGTCTATGGCGCTTCCTGTGGTGCGGACGGATATCCGGTTGAGCCCGCGCATTACGCGTCCGCTGATGTCGAATGTGAGCGCGCGGGGGCCGAATATTTTGATTGGGAGGCAGTCGGGCCCGAAGGCGGTTTCGGCGGGGTTTTTTCTTAGTATGTCGTCTATGCGGACGCCGTTGAACATGACTTCGAGGCCCTGCTGCGGCGCGCTGCTTTTGCTCAGGCCGTCGAGGACGAAGACGCACTTTGGTATGGGTTCCTTGGCCTCGAAGACGGTTTCGTAGAGGTGGGTTATCTGTCCGCTGAGGCGGCTCATGCCCATTTTGGTGCTCCAGGCGGTGAGCGGGAGGACGTTGAGGCTCAGGGGTTCGAACTCCCACTGTTCCTTGAATATGATGCGGTACGAGCGCGGCGGCAGCGTGAACGGGTTGAACTCTTCGCGTTCGGGCGGTTTTGGGTTGCCGGTAATTTTGGCAGACGCGGCGAGTATGAAAGCCGTTTGCAGGGGGGAGAGCGTTATGCGGAGGCGCACGGCGCTTCTCTCGATCTCTACGGGTTCGATTTCGGTGATTTCGCCGGTTATGGGGTCTACGGCGGCGTAGAATTTGTCGGGCTGGATCTCGGCAATGAGCGTTTGTTCGGCGGTGTCGTGGACGTTGTGCAGCACGTACAGGCGTCCGCCTTCGCCGTGGTAGACCTGCATTGCGGTGTCGGGGCTTTCGCCGCTTTCGCGCACGAGCGTTGCCTCTGGTTTGATGTTTGCGAGTGCGATTTCGAGGTCGGAGGCAGGCATGACGTATACGTTTTCGCGCCGCGGTGCGATGAGCCTGGCGATGCGCTGTGTGACGTTTACGGTAATGCCGTCTTCGCAGGTGCCCTTGGGCGCTTCATCTATGAAGACGAGTGTAGTGCCCTTGGTGGCGATTTTTTCCAGGAAGACGAGGAGGCTTCTTGTTACGAGGGGCGCGTACGGCACGACGAGGGCCTGGTAGTTGCCCTTTCGTATGCGGTCGGCGGTAGCGAACTCGCCGGTCTGGCGCACGGTGCAGCTCAGGAGGAGCTCTTCGGTGACGACGTCGAAGCCCTTTCCGAGGCATCCGAGGGCGTTGACGGCGGTGCGGAAGCGGGCGATGCCGGCGTTTGCGGCGGCCGGCGCGGCTGGCGTGTAGTCGCCCATTATTGCGGTAGACGGGCTGAGTACGGCGATTTCGCGCGAGGAGTGCATGTTGGCGATCATCTCCTGTGCGCGGGCGCTGTAGGCGCAGAGGAGCGGGGCGTACTGCCACTCCGGTGAGAGGCGCCATGTGTTGTATGGGGCCTTGTACGTGTTTCGGCGGTCGGTATTGAAGTAGAAGCCGTCTATGAGTATGCGCGACGGCCCGGCGAGGAGGCTGGCGTCGATTTCGCGTTTTATGTCTTGGAGGCTTGCGCCGAAGCCGCTGCGGCTGCGCCCGACGACGGTGACGGTTTCGCGGCGGAACTGGTTAGTGTTGACGTCCGCGGCGGCGCGCAGGAGCGGGTAGTTTTCGATGGACCCGTCGAGGTTTTGGAGCCCGAGGGCCGGGAGCACGCCCTCTGTGGGGACGAACGCGTCTATGAGCGCGCCCTCGGTTCTGTAGATGGCGGATTCGGGCCACAGGAGCCACTGTGAGATGCGGAATTTTTTGGCCCAGGTGTCGAGCACCATAGAGAAGCGTTCGATTATGAGGTTAGCGATGAAGCTGTATGCCTGCGAGCGGATGCGCTCGGCGGCCGGGGCTTCGAGGAACATGGCCGGCAGCTGGTTCATGAACTCTCTTTTGTAGCGCGACTTGTACTTGACGGCGATGTCGCTGTCCCAGTATATCGCGCCGCCGCCCGGCCTTAGCGCGGGCAATTCGGTGATGAAGCCCTCGAAGGTTGCGGGCACGTACTTTGAGAAGGCGGACTTTATGACTTCGAGTTTATTCTGGATGTACGACTGGACAGCCTTTTGGTTGAGGACGTTCATGACGCCCACGCCTGAAGGTCCGGCGGCGGGTTCGAGTTTGTAGAGTAGGAGGCGCCATTCGGGTCCCGGGGCCTTCCAGCGGAACGACGTTTTGCCTGCGGGGACCAGGACATCGCGGACGTCGCTGAGATGGATTGTTTTGTTGATGCGGCGGACGGCCTGGGCGATGTATTTGAGCGCGGGGTCGAGGAGGACCTCGATTTCGAGCTCGCTGGGCGCCGGGGCCATTTCGCGGTCGAGGGAGAGGTACTCGGCGCGAAGTTTCCCGCTTTCGCCGATGATGTCGTCGATGCATCCGCTCCAGGCGACCGAGAAGTCGTCGGCGAGGCGCACGCCGGCCTTGTGTTTGCGGGCGGCCTCGAGTACGCGGCCGAGGCATGCCAGGAACTCTTCGGACATGTATGCGGGCCGCATGTCGCGTCCCGGCCGCACGGCGATGCCGCCGAATCCGGCTGCGAAGAGGGCTTCGGCCTGGGCGTCAACCTCGTCTTCGGAGATGTTCCCGTTCCAGGTCCAGAGGGCCCAGGGGAGAGATGTGGGGCTGAGGGTCCCGGCGAGCGCGTTTTTGACGTTTTTCACTGACTGCTCCTGACATTAATTGTATATTGTTAGTATTGCTTAGTAATCAAAATCCCGGCGCAGCGGACGGCCCCGCGCGGTATTTACTTATTTATCCGTGGAATCTATAATATATCCTCCGCGATATAACGTAATTTAAATCAAGCGTAGAAATGTGTCAAGAAATATTTTTTGGGGCCAGTGGGGCGCATTGGGGTTAACGCCTTGATTTTGACGGAGTTAGGTGGGACTGCGGCGAGTGTAAAAAAAAGTCAGCAATGGCCCTTTCCCGCTCAACCGGCATAATCCCGTTCCTCCCCCGGCCTACCCCCTCTTCTCCTCGACCGGCACCGTGACGCCCCAGCGGAACTCGATCTTTGTATTGGAGAGTGCGGGGATTGCGTTGAAGAGCTGTTCGAAGAAGGCCTGGGTTGTCATTCGAGCCTGGGAGTAAAGTTCGCGGTCTCTTCTTGCCTTGAGTTCGGCCTCGGCCTTGTATCTTTTGAGCATTTCCGGGTACTCTTCGGGCTTTGGTTTCCTGAAAACGCCGCTCATATCGCGGATCCGGCGGATGTCGAACTCGTGCGATATGATTTGGATTGGCGGGAAGGTTACGATCAGGGATTCGTAGCGTGTTGAGTCTTCGTAGTAGCTCGCGGTGTCTATTTTGATGTTGCGGCAGTTGATGCCGAACTTTACGGTGCCGTCGGCGATGACCCATATTTCCCGGCCGGTTTGCGGGATGGGCAGGTTCCAGATGTTCCGTAGGTTTTCGGCTCTGTCTTCGAAGAGCTCCGAGTATTTGTAGTGCAGGGATACGAACTCGGCGGCGGGCAGGATCTGCCGGGCGAGGGTGCTTACGTTTATCTCCTGTACCGGGGCGGCTCCGCCGAACAGCTGCCGCAGCGGCAGGAACTGTACCGCGAGGACAGCGGCGATGACCAGTACCGCCGGAAGCAGCAGCTTTTTGACAATTTTGTAGGTTATAAACATCGTATCCCTCCTGTGATTGAATGTTAAATTTCCATTTTGCCTTCACCCGCTCATCATGTACAGCAGTTTCCAGATGTCGGTGATGATCCCCTCCGTCATTCTTCTGAACAGCGACACGAGCATGGGCAAAACGATCATCATGGTGCCTATGCCTACCAAAATTTTGAGCGGCAGGCCCACGAAGAATATGTTCATTTGCGGTACTGTGCGCGCGACGATGCCCAGGGCTACCTGGGTGAGGAAGAGGGTTACGAAGATGGGCGCGGCGAGTTTTATGCCGAGGATGAAGATGTCGGTAACCATTTTGGTTATGTGGCTGGTCATGGGCCCCCCCGGGAAGACGGCGGTGAACATGGGGACGACCTCGAAACTGCGCTGGATAGTAATCAGCATGAAGTAGTGCCCGTTGAAGAGGAGGAAGAGGATAGTGAAGAGTATGACCTGGAGCTGTCCGAGGACGGTCACCGGCTCGCCGGTGGTGGGGTCTGTGAGTTCCACGAAGCCGAAGCCCATTTCGGTGTCTACCATGCGCCCCGCGAACTGCACTGCGGAGAAGAGGAAGGTAGACGCGAAGCCTATTATGAGGCCGACCATCGCTTCCTTGATGACGAGGAGGGTGAACAGGCCCATCGTAAATTCGCCGGGGAATACCGGCAGGCCGATCGACAGCTGGACAGAGAAGAGCACGGACGTGAGCAGGAGTCCCAGGGCGGCTTTGATCTGTACGGGTACGAAGCTCGCGCCGAATATCGGCAAGAGGGCGAGCATGGTTATTACCCTGACGAACATGAGCAGGTAGTACTGGATTTGGTCGAGCGAGATCATGAGCCCGGCGAGGTCGTTCATGGCGCCGGCGCTCCGTGCTGCTGTGTGCGGCGCGCGGTCATGGCGACAGTCCCACCTTTGCTATCATGTCGAAGAGCGCGAACGTGTAATCCATGAGTTTGATTATCATCCACGGCATGAGGAACATGAGCACCAGAGCGATCCCCAGAAACTTGGGGATGAACGTGAGCGTGGCCTCGTGGATTTGGGTGACGGCCTGGAAGATACCGACCATGAGGCCCAGCGCCAGGCCGACGCCGAGCATCGGCCCCGACATCATGAGCGTTATGAGCAGCGCCTCGCGCCCCATATCCACAACAACAGCAGGTTCCATCGCCAATCCCCTGTTTAGTTATACGGTTTCCCTTACCTAAACGACACTATCAGCTGGCGGACGAGCAGGTGCCAGCCGTCTACCAGTACAAACAGTATTATCTTGAACGGCATCGCGATCATCGTGGGCGGGAGCATCATCATACCCATCGACAGAAGGACGCTCGCTACCACCATGTCAATCACCAAAAACGGTATAAACAGTATGAACCCTATTATGAACCCGGTTTTAAGCTCGCTCGTTATGAAGGCCGGGATGACGACCTCTAACGGCAGGTCATCTACGGTGCGCGGCGGCGGCATGCGGCTTATGCGCACAAAGAGGGCGACGTCTTTCTCGGATACCTGGCGCAGCATGAAGTTGCGCACCGGGCGCACGGCGGCCTCGACCGCCACGTTGAATTTTATTTCCTCGGCCAGATACGGCTGCAGCGCCTTGTCGTTTATCTCGGTTATCACCGGCATCATCACGAATAGCGTCATGAAGAGCGCGAGCCCCACCATCAGCTGGTCCGGCGGCAGCGTTTGCGTGCCGAGAGCGCGGCGCAGGAATGAGAGGACTATTATTATGCGGATGAAGGAGGTGGTCATTATCAATATGGACGGCGCGAGCGCGAGGACGGTTATCAGAAACAGGACCTGGAGCGCGGTGCTTACTTCGCCGGGGTTATTCGCGTTTGCGAGCGAGAGCGTTACGCTTGGGATGTTTTGCGCCGAGAGGTACGCAAAGAGCCCAACCACGAGTATTGACATGGTGAACATCGCGGCGCGCAGCGGGGTGAATATCTTTACCGCCCGCCTGCCCATACTCAAGTTTCCGCTTTGGATATCCGATAACGATAAGGCGGGGATACGGCCGTCCGGTATCTCCGGCGGTAAAGATACCGGCCGGCTCCCGTCAATACGAACCGCGCCCTGCTCCATACCGTCACGGCGGCGGCGCTGCGCTAATGCCGCCAGATACCTTTTAATTTTTTCTCTCATCACGATTTTTTCATCTTCCCCATAAAATTATTGAGCACGTCCTTAAAGCCCGCAGTCCCGCCGCTTTTAGACGAGGCGATGAGCCCGATGGCCTTATCGCCCTCTATTTTTTCCAGCAGGACGATGTTTTCGGGCGTATGCCCCACAAGGTAGACGGTATCGCCCACCCTCATCAGCGCCGCGCCGCGGTTTTGGCCGAGGTAGAGCGTTTCTATTACGTCCATGTTGCTGCCGCCGCCTACTTTTGAGACGCCCGCGACCCCGATTTTGCGCACGGCCCAGGCGATGCAGAGGATGACGGCGGTGATGATGACGAGCGATCCGGTGATGCGCAGCAGGACGATGGCGTAGTTCTCGGTCCGGCCGGTGTACCCGGCCACGGAGGCGGCGCCGGCGAGGGCGGTATCGGCGCCGGATGCGACGTCGTCGTTGACCTTTTCGAGGTCAAAGCTGCCGATACCGGGGCTTGGTTCCTGGCCGTAAACCGGGGATAACACGACCGGCCCCGATACCGCGGCGGATATCAGGGCTGCGCTAAATAGCGTTCTAAAAATTTTCACTATATATCTCCTAATAAATGTTTATTTCAAGCTTTTTATCCGGTCCTCCGCCGATACTAATGATACCACGCGGATGCCGAAATTCTCATCCACCACCACTACCTCGCCTCTGGCCACGATTTTGTTGTTGACGATCAGGTCTACCGGTTCGCCCGCCATTCTGTCAAGCTCCACTATCGACCCGGGCGCGAGTTCCAGAATCTTCTTGATTGACAGCTCGGACTTTCCGAGCTCGATGATGACCTCGAGCTCTACGTCGAGCAGCAAATCGATATTCTCTTTGGGCCCGTCGTAGCTCGACCTGTGCGGAGGGGGCGGGGGCGGGGCGTACGACGACGGCGCGCCGAAAGAACTGCTGCTGCCGCCCGCCGAGCCGAAGCTGGAGGCGGTCATCTGCGTGAGCGCGTCCATCTCGTCCTGGCTGATCCCGACCGACATTTCCATTCCGCCGGATGACGCCTTGGGCGTTTTTTTGTCTATGATTTCGTCGCCGAAGGCGTTCGGTATGAGCACAACGGTGTGCGATTCGAACATACCCTCTACCTTGAGGGCCGCGAGCACCATGTCGGCCGTATCTGCCTTGAAGGGCGGGTTGGCCATGTCGAACGGGGCTACGGTTACGTTGCCGGCGGACACGGACTCGCCGAGGTCGCCGCCGAGCGCCGTGGCGTATGCGCCCATCACTTGGTTGAAGAGTTCGGAGAGGGCGTCCGGGGTGTCGCCGGAGTACGGGGCGCTGCCGTCGGCGCCCATCATCAGGTCGGCCATGACGGCCGCGTCGCTCTTGCGGAGGAGCATGTACATGTCGCCCTTGAGGCCCGAAGCGAGCGAGAGGGTCAGCATGAGGATGTCGCCGCCGAGCTTCTCCTTTACGGGGGCGTAGTCGGCCTTCGCGCACGATGCCTGGACCACGTCGGTGGTTTTGAACACCGCGGTGCTGAGTACGCTCGACGCCTGCTTGCAGAAGAGCTCGAGTACCGGCGCAAGGGTCTTGTAGCGCTTGTCGTCGCCTCCGCCCCCTCCGCCGTCGCCGCCGCCGTCGCTCAAATTGTTGAGCAGGGCGTCAATGTCATCCTGAGACAGAAAATCACTCACAGCCCGGTACCTCCTGCTCGAGTATACTTGTTATTCTCACCGCTTTTTTGCGCCCTATAATGCCGGCGCGCCCGGCCAGCTTCGTCTTGCCGCCTATCTGCACTATAAGGTCGCTGTCCTGCGGCTTGTCGAGGCATATCACATCGCCGCGCTGCAGCTGCAGAAGGTCTCTTATGGTGAGCGTGGTTTTTCCTATAACCGTAGAGACGTCGAGGCACACGTCGGCGATCTCCTGCTCCATGATCTCGCGCGTTTCCGGCGTCGCCTGGCCCTGCGAAGACATCCAGTTCTCGACCGACAGGTTCGTTATGACGCTCTCGAGCACCATGTACGGGAAGCAGATGCTCATAAGCCCCGACGCGTTCTGCATGCGCACCTCAAGCGAGATGAGGATGACGGTTTCGCTGGGCGGCGCGATCTGCACGAACTGCGGGTTCGTTTCGTAAGTTTCGATTTTGGGCGTGAACGAGCCTATGTGCTCCCACACCGTGCGCAGGTCGAGGAGGCCGCGCTGCACTATTTTGTTGATGACGTTCTGCTCGATCATAGTGAGCTCGCGGTTTACCTCAAACGGCCGGCCAAGGCCGCCGAACAGGCGGTCGATGATGTAGAACACGAGCGACGGGTTTATCTCAAAGATCGCCGAGCCCTCGAGCGGCTCCATCTTGAAAACGTATATGCAGCTCGGGTTGGAGATGGACATCACGAACTCCGAGTATGTGAGCTGGTCTACGCTTACGAGTTCCGTTTCCACGAAGGTGCGCAGGAAGTTTGTGAGCGTAGTGGAGAACTGGCGCGCATAGCCCTCGTGCAGGTTCTGCAGGGTGCGCATCTGGTCTTTAGACACCCTGTCGGGCCGGCGGAAGTCGTAGAGGGACAACGGAATCTCTTCTTCCGGCTCCTCTTCCTCTTCTGCGGCAAACGACGTCTCGGCAAGGTCTCCGGAGGAGACCGCGCTAAGAAGGGCGTCTACTTCTTCCTGTGACAGAATGTCGCTCACAACCGTTTGCTCCCTTTATTATTTGACGGGTGAAAATCGTTCATCCGCCGTTTTATAGATACTAAGATACCCATCCACATACTTGCTACTGGATGATATACGTCGTAAACAGCACGTTACTCACCTCTCCATGCCCCGGCGGCAGCGACGCGTTTATCTGGCGCAGCATCTCTTTGCTTATATTGTCTTTGGCCATCGGGTCCGTTATCTCCTTCGCCGACAGCGATGACAGGTGCTTGATAAGCATGTCCTTGTAGCGCGGCGACCTGTTCAGGAGCTCCGGGCCGAACGTCCCCTTTTTGTTCTCTTCGAACTCAAGGATGATCACGGCCTTGAGTATCCGCTCGTTCTCGGTGCCGGCGGCGACGTTCACGACGGCCTCGATAGGCTCCGTGACAGCACCCATTCTGGTCTCCGCCTCTATGGCGGCCTTGATAGAGTCCTCCTCGGCCTTCTGCCTGATGGCCGCCTCGTCTACGGGCTTGGGTATGAGAAGGTACGCCAGGGCCCCCTGAATCAGGACGATGCCCACTATGATACCGATAACCAGCCCCAGGTTACCGCCCTTCTTTTCTGCACCTTCTTCGCCTTCCGCCTCAGGGGCGGCAGTCTCTTCCTTCTTGTCTGCCATACTTCGCCTCCATTTTTAAGGTATACATAGAACAATTAATGTTCACGGTATTGTTGTTAATCCGTCTCCAATTTGAACGCGCCCGTTTCCTGCCCCTTCTTCTCCACATAATCGACATATATCTCTATGCGCCGGTTCTGCTTCCTGTTTTCGGGCGTGTTGTTCGGCACTATGGGCCGGTACTCGCCGTATCCTATCGCGCTCATCCTGCCCGGGTTTACCCCGCCGGCCTGCGACATGTGCCGCACGATGTTGAGCGCCCGCGCCGACGACAGCTCCCAGTTAGACGGGAAACGCGTGTTTCTTATTGGCACGTTGTCGGTGTGCCCCTCTACCCGTATCTGGCTCGTGGGCGCCTCGTTTATGATCTTGGCTATGTCGGCCAGCACCCCGAAAAGCTTCGGGCTGACATCGGCGCTGCCCGATTCGAACGCCACCGGGTCGGCCAGCTTTATGGCGATGCCGCTCTCGGTGACGTGGACCTTTATCGCCTCGCCCATGTCTTCCTTCTTCACCACCTCTTTCACCTTTTGGGCGGCGTCTATCGCCATGCGCTTGTTCTGCTGGTCGCCGCCCATCTTGGGGATGAACACATCCTGCGTGATGAGCACCTGCGGGAACGCCTCCAGTACCCCGCTGAACGCATTTTGAAAGGAGGCCGCCACCGTATTGAACTTGGCCGGGTCGATGGTCATCATCGACATTATCAGGATGAAGAAGCACATAAGAAGGCTCATCAAATCCGTAAACGTGGCCATCCAAGCCGGCGCCGGCTTGGGCATAACTATTTTCTTCTTGCGCCCCATAGCCCGTTACTTCTTCTCTTTCGACACCGCCGCACGCAAAGACGGCTCAAGGAACACGGACAGTTTCTGCTCTACGATGCGCGGGTTGTCGCCCGACTGCAGCGACATTATCCCCTCAAGCATGAGCGTCTTGCGCAAAATTTCCTGCGCGGAGTACAGCTTCAGCTTTTCCGCAACGGGTGCGCAGAACATGTTCATCATAAGCGAACCGTAGAGCGTAGTAATAAGCGTCGTAGCCATGGCGGGGCCCAGAGAGTCGAGGTCGCTCAGGTTGCCTAACATGGCGACTAAGCCGAAAAGCGTGCCCAACATGCCAAACGCCGGGCCCGCGTTCCCCAAATAGTCGAATATCTTGACTCCGCTTAAGTGCCTCTCCTCCATATACGAGATTTCGGTTTCCAGAATCACCTTTATAAGGTCCGGCTCCGTGCCGTCTACCGCGAGCTGTATCCCCACCTTCATAAAGTCGTCGGTGATCTCAAGCGCACGCGACTCGAGGGCCAGGATACCTTCGCGGCGGGCCTGCTCAGCGAACTCAATGATCTGCGCTATAGTGTCAACCGTAGACACTTTCTTGAGCATGAGTACGTTTTTAGCTACACCCATGCAGCCTAAAATCTTAGATCCGGGAAAAGCCATAATAGTCGCCGAAAGCGAGCCGACCACCACGAGGAACACCGACGGCATGTCTACGTACATGGGAACGCCGCTGGGACCGCCCGCGCCAAACAACATAGCCCCGCAGCAGGCCAGAAAACCTATAATTGTCGCCAGATCCATACCATCTCCTTTACTACGTTCCCTGTTTCCCGGCTACCGCCCCCGGGCGTTTGTCTACCACCGTCAGCGCCTGGCCGCACAGCTGCCTGTACTTGACCGCCTTGCGCACAACGTCTTCTATGCTGTTCTGCACCATGTACCTCTTGCCGTTCGTCATGGTGATGTGGGTGTCGGGCGTAGACTCAATGCACTCGATCTGGTCGGAATTGAGCACAAACTGCTGGCCGTTCAGCCTCGTCAACGCTACCATAACCCTCCCTTTTTAGCCTCTCCCGGCCTTGGTGAATACTGCGCCGGATAATAAATTATACATTTTGTCCATACCAACAATCAACATTATTAATAAATTATCTATATTATTGGTATCCGTTGACGCCGCGCAGCCGTTTTTCCGCCGTTGATTACGGCATAGCCCCGCCGCCTGGGCATCCGCCGGCCGGAACAGGCGCACGGGGCTTATGGAGTCCATTCCGGCCCGCGGCTTGTTCTGCGGCATTGCAGGGGCGGCCATCGCGGCCGCCCCTGCTTCACACCGTCAATCAGCTATTACCTGACCAGCTGGACGAGTTCCTGGAGCATCTGGTCGCTCGTCGAGACCACGCGGGCGCTGGCCTGGTAGCCGCGCTGGATGGTGATCATGTTCGTGAACTCGGTTTCGAGCTCGACGTTCGACATCTCGAGCGCGCCCGGCTTCACCTTCGTGGTGGAGCCGACCATCGGGCGGTACATGGCCGCCTCGCCGGAGTTGCCGGACACCGCGAACATGCTGTCGCCCATCTTCATGAGCCCCGCCGGGTTGTTGAACTCGGCGACGTAGATCATGGCGATCGACTTGCTCGTGTGGTTCGTGTAGAGCCCGGTAATCTCGCCGTTATCGCTTATTGATATCTCGGAGAGCTTGCCCATCGTGTAGCCGTTCTGGCCCGTAAGCGCCGTCGTGCTCTCGGCGTGGAACTGGGTGATGCCCTCGCGGGAGCCCGGCTTGCCGGCGTCAATGGTGATATCCACCTCGGCGGCGCCGTTGCGCGGGTCAAACCTGAACGAGCTCGAACCGTCGGCAAACGTAAAAGACGAGGGGGTACCGTCGAGCGCGAAGGTCACCCTGCCGCGGTTGCCGCCCAGAATCACCTCGTCGCCGCCTACAGTCTCAATCTCCCACAGCCACTCGCCGGGGATGCCGGTGTGCGTGAACTTCATGAGGATATTGTGCGGTGCGCCGGAGTCGTCGAAAACTACGTCGGAGGTAGGCCACACGCCTACGTTCCTGGCGTCCTGCACCGGCGTAACTATCATATTGGAGCTGAAGCGCGCAGGGTTGTTCTCCTGATTGGGGTCGGCCGGATGGGCGATAGCGGAAACGGAATCCAGCGCAAACGCCAGCTCGGCCTGACCGCGTATAACTATGGAGCCGACAGGGATGCCGTCGTTGACCAGATCCGCAGAACTCTTTATAGAAATACTGTCGCGGTTGTAAAAGGTGCCGTCGGTCGGCGGGAGGCTTAAAGCCTGCTGCAGCGAGTCCATAAGCTCCTGCATCGTGGTTGTGGTGGAGTTATACACTAAGGTAAGGGTTTCCTTGCTCCTCTTGCCGACTATACCGTTGATGTCGATGGTATCGCCGTCCGTGAAGCCGAGGCTTACGCCCGCCGCGTCTAAGAGGTTAGACAGAAGGTCGGTCTCAGATGCCGGAATGCGAAGGCCGGGGGTGGTAACGCTGGTGCCGTCGGCGATATTCCGAGGAAACAGGAAGGCGTTGGCCACATACGAGTTGGAGCCGGGGCGCGACGACTTGGCGTGCAGGCCGGTAATATCGTTGGTGCCGCCGTTGTTTACCGTAAACCCGCCGTTTACAGGGTCTATGCCGACGCTTACGGTGCCGCCGCCGGTATAAGTGTCAATGTAGTTGTTCACAAAAGCCCTTTTGTCTTCCATCGAGCCGTTCAGGATAGCCGCGTTGGCCGACAGGTGCATCGCCTCAATGGCGTTCAGGTAGGCCTCAACCCCTTGCTTCAGCTCATTTACGTTCGGCATTTCCTTTATGCCGTTATTGAGGAGGTCGCGCTTCTCCACCGCGAACTTGAACGTAGGCATATTGGGGTCGGCAAGGCCGAACGTAATGACGTCGCCCTCCTGAATACCGAGGCTGTTCCCGTTGACATCAAACAAGTCATTAAGCTTGGCGCGGTCGTAAGCCTGGAAACTGGGATTATTTGCGCTGGTACCAGTCTCAAGAATACCGGCCTGAATTAAGAACCTGTTGGTATGCACAACCGTGCCGAGCGCCTGCGAGTCGCTGTTGAGGTTGCACTGCAGCGCCACATAGTCGGTCGCCTTGGCCGGGGACTTGTCGCCCCAGGGGATTCTGATGTCGCCGAGGACCTCGTTACCGGTATATACGCCGCTCGTGTTGGCCTGTTTGCCCTGCAGGCGGAAGCCGTTCGTCGGGGAGACGAGGAAGCCTTCCGAGTCCATCTGGAGCCCGCCGTGGCGGCTGTAGAACGTCGAGCCGCCGTTGGAGAACGCGAAGTACGCCCTGCCCTCAAGCGCGAGGTCGGTGATCTGGCCTGTGGTCTGGAGGTTGCCCTGGCGCAGCATTGTGTCTATGGAACCTACGGCAACGCCGAGGCCGATCTGCATGGGGTTGCGGCCGCCCTGGTTGCCCGCGGGGCGCGAGGGGCCGGCCAGCATCTGGGCCATTGATTCCTTAAACGTGGCGCGGCCGGCCTTAAACGCTACCGTGTTGACGTTGGCAATGTTGTTGGCCGTAACGTCGAGACCTACCTGATGTGTGCGAAGACCGCTAATACCTGAGTAAAGTGACCTAATCATAATATACCTCTCCTTAGTTTTTGACACCTCGGATCGGCAAGCTCTTGAACCGCTTCATTCGTTCGGCGGTTCGGCGCATCCGGCCCCCACATTCGTGTAGGGCTCGGGCCTGCGGTTTGTCAGCTTGCGATGACCGTGCTGTCGATGTTTGTAAAAACATTATCTTTAATGCTGTCGCCATCCATGGCTGTTACTACCGTCCTGTTCGGCACGTTTACAATGAAGGCCAGATCCTTGACTATTATCAGAGAATCCCGCGCTCCCTTGCTCTCCGCGCCCGCTACCGCTTTCTCAAGTTTCTCCTTAACTTCCGGCGTCATATCTATGCCGCGGCTTTGCAGCCTCGACGACGCGTGCGCCGAAAACTTGAGCTCTTCCGGCGTCTTGGACTTGAGTATGTCTATAAACGACTTGCCCTGCGCCGCTTCGCTTCCGCCCGCCTGCTGCGTTGTCTGCCGGTGGGCCTGTACCCCGCCAACAAGCCCCGCGCGGCTTGCCAGGATTCTGCTCTGAATATCGTTTGATTTGGGATCAATCGTGTTCATCGCTTCCTCCTTACGACTTCTTCGTCGAAACGCTGATTATATCGTTTAACGACAACTCGGTGCTGCCCATCTTGAACTTGTAGTCGCCGGTATTCAAATTCGTCATACCGTCAACCGTGCCCTCGATGTAGGCATACAGCCCGGTGTTCTTATCCGAGCCGACGACATTAATCCTGTAATCACCGGCAAAGGCCTGCTCGCCGCCGGGCATTGTGCGCCCGTCCCAGACAAGCTCCACCCAGCCGAACTCGTTTGTATGGCCGCGCAGGGTAGCCACTACCGTACCCGCGCTGTTCTTGAGCTCCACATTGACCAGCGTATCGGCAGGGCCGGCCACTTTCACGCCGTACTCCGCGAAGTCGGAGGCGCTCTTCTGAATGACCTGATGGCGCGCCTTCACATCCTTGCCGATGAGCGACATCGCGGTCTGCTGCGACATCACGTAGCCCTGTTCGTCCTTCGAAACGTCCATCACCTCGCCCATCGAGATCTCGTTGCCGCCTATTTTGACGAGCACGCCGGTCTCGGTGAAACGCACGCCCTCTACGACCTCCTGCACAAACGTGTAGAGCGCGCTGTTGTTCTCCGAGCCCTTCACGTTAAGCACATAGTTGCCGATCCTGGCCGTTTCGCCGCTTGTCTGCTTGCCGTTCCAGTAAACGGTCGCCGAGTTCTGGGCGTCCTTGTTCGTCGCCTTCAGAGCCGCGATGACCTCGCCGTCGGCGTTCTTAATCTCAACGACAGCGTCGTTTGCGCTGCCGAGATGCACCCGTATGGGCACCAGCTCAGACTTGCCGTCCCACGAAACCGTAGGCTGGCGCATGCGGACTTCCTTGCCGATGAGCGACATAGACGATGAGTTGGACATCGACTGCGCAGCGTAAATCTGCGAGGCGACGCTCTCATCGAGCAAGCTGCTGAGATTCGCGATAGCGGTCTCGGTATTCTTGCCGGTTTCAAGCGCCTGGAACTGGGCCAGCTGAGCTACCATCTCCGCGTTCTCCACGGGGCTCAGGGGGTCCTGATACTGCAACTGCGTAGTAAGGAGCTTCAGGAACGCGTCCCGCCCCAGCTCATTCGCCGGCTTCCACAGCGGCCCGCTCATGTCACCCTTGTAGGTGGCATCGCCGAACCCGTAGTTACCCTCAGCGTCTACGCCGAACTTGGCGCTTACGCTGTACGGTGCCGTCGAACTGAGAAGGCTGTCTACGCTTTGAGTTACAGACGACATTTTATGCGCCTCCTTCCCTTAGATAAAGTATTCAAAAGTATTGTTGCCGAAACGCCTGCCGGTGTCGCTGCCTGGCTCACCGTAAAGCGCATCGTTATTATCATCACTGCCATCAGCGCCGCCGCCGATGCCTTCCTTAAAACCGCGCGAAACCGGTACGCCGGCCTCTTCGGCCATCTCGCGCCACGTCTTGCGTGACGACTGGCCGTCATCGGAACCAACGTCTACGCTGAACGCGCCGACGTGCAGGTTCTGCTTCTCTAAAGAATCCTTGAGCGACTGCAGATTGCTCTCTACTATCGCCTTGACCTGCCTGTTCTCGACCTGCATGCGCGCCATCACCACGTCGCCGTGTACGCGGATGCTCATGCGGACCTCGCCCAAAGCCTCGGGGCGCAGCGTAACGCGCAGCTCATGTGCGCCGTTGCGGATGGCAAGCTGCATCTTGTCGGTCAGCTGACGGATGATAGCTTCCTGGTCTACGCGGGCCATCGCGGCGGCGCGGGCCTTGTCGGCCTGGTCAACGGCGGCGTTGGCTTTAGAGTTCGAAGTGTCGAAGCTTGCCGTAGCATCTTCGCCGCTGTCGGACGATTCCGGCATTTCAGCGCCGGCCCCGGAAGTACCGGCCATCATGTTGTCCGGTGATGTATTTGCGGACGCTATGCCGGATGACTGCGTATTCGCGCCGTTAGCGGCGGCGTTATTCGCGGCGGCATCGGCAGATTGCGCAGCGGGATTGCCTGAGGCGTACTTGCCGTACTTGTCTGCGCCGGGAGTCCAGTTCGCATGGATTTCCGGCGCATCGGCAAACTGCCCGGCGCTGACAACGGCCTTATTCTGATCCGCGTTTACCGCTGTATTAATCTGAGCGGCGTTGACAACGGCCTTGTTCTGATCCGCGTTTACCGCAGCATTAATCTGCACGGTATTGACAGCCGCCTTATTCTGATCCGCATTTACCTCTGTATTAATATGCGTGGCGTTGACAACTGACTTATTCTGATCCGCGTTTACCGCCGTATTAATCTGCGCGGCGTTGACAGCGGCCTTATTCTGATCAGCATTTACCGCTGTATTAATATGCGCGGCGTTGACAACGGCCTTATTCTGATCCGCGTTTACCGCTGTATTAATCTGCGCGGCATTGATAACGGCCTTATTCTGATCGGCATTTACCGCTGTATTAATCTCCGCGTTATTGGCTGCGGCGCTTACGGGCTGGCGCGGCGCGGCCCAGAAATTGCCCTGCTTTGCCTGCTCGGCCCTGAACTCATCGGAGAAGGAGACGAACCTCACCTCTCCGCCGAGAACTACATTAAAGCCCTGAGCGGCTAACATCGCGGGGCGCGGCGGGTTATTTTTAGCCTCAACCGTCTCGTTATTCGCCGGCTCCCCGGCGCTTAAAGGGAGGCTGACGCTGTCGCCGGACGCGCTCTTCGCCGCAACCGATACGCTCTCCGACGCCTTCCTGTTCGCACTCTCTACGCTCTTTACGGCATCCTTGCTTACCGATTCGCTCACGCTGACCGGAAGCGTCACATCAATCGAGGCGGCCTTTATAATTGTATTAACGGCGGCGGATTTCACATTGCCCGCATTAACGCCATCACTCTTGACACTGCCGGCCTTAACATTTTCAGTCTTAGCATTTTCGGCCGTAACATCAGCGCCGGCAACAGCTTCTGAGCTTTTCAGCATAGCGGCCTTAAGCTCGGCGGCGGCCTTCTCGAACGCTGCCCTTTTCTCCGCGCTGTTGCCGTCTATCGCGCTGCTCAGAATCTCAGACTTAATCGCGCCTAATTTAACGGCGGCCTTCTCGATCTCCGTCATTTCAACCTTGCCGCTTGTAATGGCGCGTACGCGGTCCATCGCGGATGTCAGCTCTTCCTTAATAAGAGACGCGAACGCCTTTACGGTGTCGCTCGTAGACATACCGAGATTAGCGGGATTTGAGGCCTGGGGAATACCCGACGGCGCGCCCTTGTCGCTGCGCTCGGCCACCATCGCGGAGATCATCTCTTGCACGCCCACTACCCTAAACGCCATCTCCAGATTGAACTTCTCCTTGCGCAGCGCGGCGGAAAGCCCGGCAAGCGCGGCGGGGTCGTCCTGATCGATGAGCTCCATCGCGGATGTCAGGGCGGCGCTATTTCCGGCGTTGCCCGTAAATCCGCTGTCTCCCAGCTTCTCATTTATCAAATTGATAGTCTGGTCGAGATACCACATAATAGAAACAATGTGCTCAATGTTCTCCGCGTTGAAATCTACGGTAAACGCCTCGCCGAACATATCAGCCTCGGAGGTCAGGCCGAGCATATCGGATATCCGCTCAAGCGCGGCGCCTATGCTGGCATTGGCGAAGCTGACGCGGTCTTCGGAAGCGGCAAGCATGCCGGCCAGCTTCTGTTTGCCCGAATCGGTGTTGAAAAAGCTGGTGATAGCGCCAAGCTCCGCAAAGAAATTAGCCAGTTCCTGATCGTTTAAACCCTCAATCGTAGCGGTTATCTGGCTAATGAACTCTGCGCCGGCCGCTTCGGCACCAACGCTATTCCCCGTATTGACATTAATATCGCTGTTAACATTATTATCCGTATTGACATTCGAATCCTGCCCGCCCACAACCTCGGCCAGCTTAGCCTGCCTCTCGCCAACGAGGTCCATGACCATCTTAAGCCTCGCCTCAAACTCCGCGCCGCCCTCTTTCACAAGGCTTCCCGTAAACTGGGCCGCCCGCAAAGCCTCCAGTTTGGCAGTTCTGGCCAAAACCTCTTCGGCGCCGGATACTTGCGAGGCAAGCTGCTGGAGACCCGGGCCCACACCCATCAGGCCGGCCACGCCCGCGTTGTTTTTGACAGATTCGTTAATCATTTTCTCTTCCTTTCGATCCCTCGTTATGTTAGAAGCCGCTTCCGTGCAGCCTACTTTATTATCTTGTTTATACGGGCCGCTTTTTCCTTCGACAGCGTGGCCAGTATCCGGCCCTTCTGCCTGTCGTCGCCCATAGCGGCCAAAATTTTCGCAACCATCGCGTCCGGCAGCGTCTCCATAATGGCAGCCGCCTCGCCCGGCTTCATCGCGCCGTAAATCTTCGAAAGCTGGCGGATCCGCGCCGCTTCCTCGTCGGGAACGTCGGCCAGCCTCGCCTCAAGCGCCGCACGCTCCTTCACAAGCTCTCCCCTGCTCTTCTCGATCTCGGCCTGCAACATCTCCAAACGGCCGTACTGCTCGGTAACGCGCTCATGCTCCTTAGCCAGATCGGCGCGCTCCTGCCGGACAGCCTCAAAAATCTTCGAATTCATAGCCGCCAAAGAGTCCCTGCGCGAGTTGTGCCTGATCCTCTCAACCCGGATCTCCTCCTCCTTGTTCTGCTTCTCAAACCCGTACTCAATGTGCAAAGCCCCCGTGGCGAACAGCATCACCACATACAAAATAGGAAAGGTGACCAGTGTCACTATCGCTATCGCTATGATATCACCCTTACGCATCCTCTTCGTCCTTTTACTGGCCGTTTAGTTTCCCCGGCCGGGATTTTCCCGCGCCACTTTAAAAATACTGCAAGCCGTGTGCCAGACCAGTGCGATTAGCAGGAGTTCATATTGTAAGTTGTTGATTTTTAAGGGATTGACGATATTTGCCGGACGGCTGGATGATGGCGCCGGGCAAATTTTACCGGGCAGGTGGAGATAGGCAGGAGGCAAAATTTTCCGGCAAGGCAAATTTTTCCGCAGGGCGCCGCACCCCGGCCCCCTATTCTATATATATTATAGCTTCCGCGATTAAATAATACCGCGCAGGCGGCAGCCGGTTTAGCGCAGTGTGATGGATATACGTTTTTGTAGTGGCGTTGCGTGCAACGCCCCACCGCCCGGAATTTCGGCAAATGATAATTTAGCGTAGCTAAATTGGGGATTATCGGTGTGATGGGTATACGGTTTTGACGGAAACAAAACGATTTTGTAGGGGCGATCGTCCCCGATCGCCCGCCGGAATTGCGATATTGCGTTTGATTTCAACGTATAACGCAATCCATGCGTTGGCGGGCGACCGGGGACGGTCGCCCCTACAGGCGTATATTAAACAACAACCGTAAATGTCCATAAACACACCAATAAATTATTATTTACCGCACATCCAACCGTAGGGGCGTTGCGCGCAACGCCTCTACAATGTCATTATCGCAACAAATAATCATTTACCAAATAGAATGGGAGTAGAGCCAAATCATATCATAATGGCGATGGTCATCGTAATCATAAATAGCGGCACCAGAACAGGCACGGCGACGCCGTAGTACATAAATGGGTTTTTGTTAATCTTCTCCTTGTAGCCCGCCAGCCACCAACCGGCCGCCACTCCGGCGCCGGTAATCAGTACAGCGCCCCACAGCCCCGGCTGATCGATGAGGCTCATAGGCCATGCGGCGGATAACGCCCCCAGAATAAAGCCCGTACAGAATCCGTTTACCGCGCCAACCCAGTTATCCTCCGGGTTATCGCGGTAGACGTAGTCCCTGGCCGCGATAGTGTAGCCCATGTAACTGAGGAAGAGCGTTGCGGGTATGGCCCTGGCCCAAAAACCCGGCGGCTCGCACTCACCGCGGCACGGCTGGAAGCCCTGCGTACCCCCATCGCGCATGAACCTGTTTACATACGCGATATCAGACCACTCCGCGGCGGCGCCCCAATCCAAAAACAGGCCGCTCGAAGCATTCGGCAGGGCGAAATTTATACCGCCTGCCCCGCTTTCCGCAAACAGGGCGCAAGATAAGAGCGCAATCAACGCCGTCACGATACGTATTTTTCCGGTGCCCATACATTAATCCCTTTCTTAGAGTGTGAAGAAGAGTGTAATGCCCCATGTCGGTATCGCCAGAAACAGGGGCAGTCCGTAATACATGGAGGCGTATCTGTTAAACGTCTCCCTCTTTCCCGACATCCACCATCCCGCTGCCAGCCCTGCGGCGGCAGTCAGCAGAGTGCGCGTCTCATACTGCTCCAGTCCGATGAGGGTCAGCAACAGGCCGGCGGCATACGCCCCAAGGGCAAAACCCGCAACGAGACCGTTCACCGAGCCGACCCAGTTATCCTTATGCCTGCCGCGGTAGATATACTCCCTTGCCGCTACGGAAAAGCCTATGTAACAGAGGAGGAGCGCCGCCGGCAGGAAAAACAGATACTCTCCCGGCTCACGGGGCGGCCTCTCCGCTGCCGCCAGCCGTTTTTCCTCGAGTATCAGCTCCTTTACGCCCGCGGAAGAGGCTTCATCATTCCCCGCCGCGGCAACCGCGGCGGCGGCAACAACTTCGTGGAGCCGTTTTACATCTGAATGTTTGCCCGCTATCCTTAAAGCCAGGCTGAGGGCCGACCGGCCGCTGCTGTCGCGCTCCAGCGGATTTATGCCCGCATCCAAGAGCAGTTTGGCCGTTTCGGGGTTCGGCGGCCCCAGGTTACGATGGTGGCGGTGGTAGTACGCCGATTTGAAATCATCTATATAAATGATAAGAAGATTTCTGCCGTCGGGGGTTTTTTGTAACGGGTCCGCCCCCAGTTCAAGCAAATCCTTTACATGCGAATATACGCATTGAGACTGCCCGTACCCCCGTTTGGATACCGCGTACATGAGCGGAGTGAAGCCGCTGTCGCAAACGGCGTTTACATCGCCGCCGGCGGAGGCAAGCGCGCGGGCCTTACCGTCGCACAGAAACGGGCGGTGCAGCTCCGTTTTCCCGCCGCTTCCCCGTTCATTCGGATCAGCGTCCTCAACCATGTCCGCAAGCAGAGCGCAGGATGTGAGCGCGATCAACACCGTAATGATACGTATTTTCCCGATGCCCATGCATTAATCCCTCTGTTACAAGGTGAAGAACAGTGTAATGCCCCATATCGGTATAGCCAGAAGCAGGGGCAGACCGTAGTACAAGGAGGCGTATTTGTTAAACGTCTCCCTCTTTCCCGACATCCACCATCCAGCTGCCAGCCCTGCGGCGGCAATCAGCAGAGTGTGCGCCTCATACTGCTCCAGTCCGATGAGGCTCTGCAACAGGCCGGCGGCATACGCCCCAAGGATAAAACCCGCAACGAACCCGTTCACCGAGCCGACCCAGTTATCCTTATGCCTGCCGCGATAGATGCGCTCTCTTGCCGCTACGGAAAAGCCTATGTAACAGAGGAGGAGCGCCGCCGGCAGGAAAAACAAATACTCGCCCGGATCACGGGGGGGCCTGTCCGCAATCCCCAACCGTTTCTCCTCGCGTATCAACTTTTCAACAGCCGCGGCCTCAGTTTCATTCCCCGCAGCGGCAAGCGCGGCCGCTGTAAGCATTTCGCGGAGCGGCTTTATATCAAAATGATTGCCATTTATCTTGAAAGCCAAACGGAGGGCCGACCGTCCGCTGCTGTCGCGCTCCAGCGGATTTATGCCCGCCTCCAAAAGCAGTTTGGCCATTTTTGGTTCCGGCGGCCTCCATGTCCTGTCGTGTCGGCTGTAGTATTCCGATTTGAAATCATCAAAATAAATGATAAGAAGATTTCTGCCGCCGGGAGTTTTTTGTAACGGGTCCACCCCCAGTTCAAGCAAATCATTTACATGCGAATATACGCATTGAGACTGCACGTACCCCTGTTTGGATACCGCGTACATTAGCGGAGTGAAGCCGCTGTCGCAAACGGCGTTTACATCGCCGCCGGCGGAGGCAAGCGCGCGGGCCTTCCCATCGCACAGAAATGATTGGTGCAGCGCCGTTTTGCCGCTGCGGCTGCGCGTGTTCGGATCGGCGCCGTAGCGGAGCAGCAGTTCGATTATTTCCTCGTTGCCGGTTCTGCTCAGTATGGGTTCTCCCCAAAGGTCGGTAATATTCGGATCCGCCCCGGCGGCAAGCAATTTCTCTATCAACGCGGCATTCAGGCCTCCAAAAATCCGGTTACCCTGCGAGTCCCACTTGCTGAATTCATCCCGCAGGGCCTCGTTTCTCTCCCTCGCTGCCCGTTTGAGCATTGCGTCGGCATCCACAACCCTTTCCGCAAGCAGAGCGCAGGATGAGAGCGCGACCAAGACCGTAATGATACGTATTTTCCCGATGCTCATGCGTCAATCCCCCTTGTTACAAATACCATACCCACAGCGGCATCGTCAAAAGTACCGATGTGCCGTAGTACAGGAAGGCGTCGTTATGAAACGTCTCGCTCTTGGTAGACATCCACCATCCGCAGGTTCCGGCGGCGGCGAACACTAAAACCCCCCACAGGGCGCCTCCCTCCCCCGACATAGACAATAGCGGCGGCACGACAGATACAGCCGCTCCGGCAACAGCGCCCGTAGCGGCGGCATTCACCTTGGCTACCCAGTTATCCTCAGGCCTGCCGCGGTAGATGTTCTCCCTGGCCGCGGCGGCATAGCCGGTGTAACCGAGGGCAAGCGCCAGAGGTATTGCTCCTACATAGGTGCCGGGGTCACTAATGGTTTGGGCGAGCGCCCGCCGGTTCTCCTCGCGTATCACCCGCTTTACAGCCGCGATTTCCGTTTTATCCTCTGCGGCGGCAAACGCGGCGGCGGAAACCATTTTGTGGAGACTTTTTATCGCGG
>Ga0209755_10001206_pt1 | contig 41895 bp, 62 predicted proteins | sample TergutCo191P1_FD_187301 | JGI IMG/M metagenome (GOLD analysis project Ga0209755, IMG submission 187301) | Cornitermes sp. P1 segment gut microbial communities from Petit-Saut dam, French Guiana - Co191P1 (SPAdes) (version 2) | ecosystem: Host-associated > Arthropoda: Insects > Digestive system... | reverse complement strand
GGTAACGACAGACCGCGTGGCACCAACGGGTATGAAACGGGCTAGTTACCAATCGCCCGCCATGCAAGAAGCGTCCACCCGGATGCATCAAAACTATTTTTCTTCGCCTTGGCGAAAGGATACGTTTTCCTTTTGCGTCGGGATAATCGGTTATCATTCAACCTACCTGTAATCCTCGCAAAATCGGGGGAAAGCCCGTTGATGTTGCTGGCGTTGTTGTGGTTGGCATTGCCATTGTTGTTCACATTGCAGAACCTCGTCGAGTCATCCGTAATACAAAACGCACCCCTATTACTATCCCTACTTGTTCACCTCCTGATTGGATTGTATCTTTCGCAAAAGCCCGTTGCTGGATTTTCTCCAGCCCTTCAACAGCTTGATCTCAAACAAAATCTTATCGACGAATGGCATGTACTTTTTCAGTTCCACAGGGAACACCTCAGCGATATAGTTAAAATCGCACAGCAGTTGTTCGCAGTTTATGATCGCCGCCGTCTGATATCGTCTACGTTCCGTCAATTCCTCTTGCGTGGAAGGGTATATCGTGTTGCCCGCCGTTATGTTCATCATCAGGTTTCTTAGTGACGAGATAACGCTTTGCCTGAAAAACGTAATCAGCCATTTGGGATACTCCTCGATGATGGTCAGTTCGTTTTCGCCATTCTTGACCTTCCTGACCTTGTCCCTTATCCCAAAATCCTGTAAAAGGAGTTTTGTGATTTCTTTGCGCAGAATTATGGCGTTGTTGAAGAACTCAAGTTGTGACAGTGTTCGTTTGTTTTTCAGTACCGCCATGCATCCGGCTCCTTAAACTCCCGGCCCGATAAACGGGCCGGAAACGAGATTAAGCGTCGCTACGCAACGCAGAAAGCGGGGGAAAGCCCGTAGATGTGGCTGGCGGTGTTGCGGCCGGCAAAGCCAAGGCTGCTCACAGCGCAGAATCCCGTCGAGTCATCCGCATGGGGTGACGACAACCACCACGATGTCCGCGACCCGTTCCTGCTTTTTCTTACGTACTCCATGGACTTTTGGTAAATCGGCAGCGCCATGACGGGCATTATAAATCTGTCCGCCCTTTCGTGATTGATGTCGGTGCCCCATACCGTTTTCCCGTACACCTCGATCTCGTTGGGCAGCCATAGCGTGAAGCTGTCCCATCTGGCGGATTCCCTATCTGTTTCACGTTTCCTTATGGTGTAAAGAGGCCCGATTGCATTGGCCAGCCCGACGGCAAGGGGCCCGCTGCCGTCCCCGGCCGCGCCCTCAAGCCACTGCCTGATTTCGGACGCCGCGTAGCCGCCTTCATTGATATTGGTCGGGTTCATTCGCCCGGTGGCTATGGCACCGCCGAACACGAACACTATGTGGTTTCTGTTGTTGGACGTGTCGCCGGCGTTCTTGTAGAAGTTGAACCCGGCTATTATTATGCGGTGGCTGCCGGCAGGCGCAGCCCCGCCGTTCGGCGCGACGACCCCGCCAAGGTTCACGCCGTCGAGATAGTCCCCGACCTCAAGCCCGGCGAAGTTCGGCGTTCCGGTGCCGTTGCACCTGGCCCGTAAAGCGTCCATCGCCTGCTGCAGATTCGCCACGCCCAGAACCTCCAGAAGGTTCCTGCCCATCCCCCGCGCCATGTCCTGATTGCGGACGGGGCTCACGCCCACCTGTATCGTTCCCAGTGCCGTCGTTCCCATTCCTGTTTCTCCTTATATTCGCTCTACGTTGAGAGCGTCGAACTCTTTCACGCTCATGGACTGTTCCTGCCAAGCGGGGTGATGTACCCCATTTTCATCGATATATTCCGTCGCGGTGCAGTTGAAGGCGTATTGCGCCCATGCCTTCGCTTCGATGGGAACATCGCCTTCAATGCCGATCATGGAACGCAAAAGGAAGCGTTCGTAACCTGTCACATCATTGCGCTTACTAGACCCGGATGCGAACAGCGGGGAAAACACCTCCGCCATAAATAAAGGCGATTCGCTTTTGTGGGACAGCGGTGGATCGTACTTTCCGGTTTCCCTATTTAGTATCCCTCCCTGTACCATCTCAAGCATGAAATAGTCTTTTCTGGTAAGACTGAAAACCGGGGAGATACCTTGGATTGACGCGCCTATAACCATGCGGGTTATCGTTCCGTTTGCACCCTCTATGTCAATCTCCTGCTTATCCTGAATGTTTTTGGGCAGGGTGATACCGATTGTCTCGTCGTTAAAGAAAGAGATCATCTCCAATCCATTGCCGCCGTGTTTAATGCCCTGCCCAAAGTCCATATCACGGGCAAGTGGCCCGGTAATCTGTATGATGCTTTCCGGCGAGGAGAGAAGCACGCTGGGGGAACCGCCCTGAATGCCTATGCCGTTCGGAAGCGCGGGGGTGACGGTGTTGAAATTGGGAATGCTGATTTGCGAAACAAGCACGCCGCCGGCCGTGGTTGAAAAGGTGATGCCGGTAGTACCACCGGGCGCCAAAGTTACGGCACTCGACAAGGTGCTGGTAAACGGATTTCCGGAAACATCCAACGTGTAATTCCCAGATGGTATCGTGACGGGGCTGTCGGAAGTGTTGACAAAAGTCAGAATGACCCCGATAACGACATTGGAACTATTGGTGCCCATAAGCCTTCCAGTAAACGGATCGGTCATAAAAGTTATATTGGGGAACCCGGCGCTGTTTAAGGCCGCAATAGCTTCCGAAACGGTAACGGCGCTAAGGTTTACTCCCGCAGGAAATGTGACGGTTCTGGTTATCCTATCCCCGTCATCTATCTTAATCGCCAATTGCGCCGCCCTGTTTGTCAATACCTTTGACAAATCGGCGGTGTTCATGAATCCCAGAAAGCGTGACGGGCGCGCAATCGTCCCGTCCGAATTCAGCCTCTGGCATCGGAACCCCTCCATCGCAAATCGTACTAATCTGTTCAATACTGGCATTTAAGCCACCTCCAAAAACAAGTTTTATCGACCATCCTAACCATCCGAATGACATCCCTCCGGTTAAAATTCATTCAGTAAATACCCAGCATCGGGGTATAATAGATACGCTCCATGAAGTAAGTGCTCTTGTCGGGTTCGGCGGTGATATCCGTCATACCCCCTTTGTACAATTTATACCTGATTCCTTCCTCGTCCTTGATAACTCTTGGAAGAAGTTTTTCAATCTCTTCCAATGCGTAGGCTTCGAGTTTATCCAATGCGCCAATCACGTGATGAATGATTATGCGGTATTGGCGGGTATCGGGAATGGCCCCGCTTTCTGGCTTGACCACGATAAAGGGCGGATTGGGCATTTTGTCCGTGTCGCTAAAGACCAATACGGGCCGTATCGATCCGCCTTCCAAAGCCTTGACAATGGCGTTAACTAGGGCCATATATTCCCTTCACCCTTGCCAGAAATTCCGCGGACAATCCCCTGACGATAGGCTCAAGCACGGCATGCCTGCGATTGTTCGCCAATTCCAGATAGACCCCGTAGCTCATGGTATGGTACAGGGAAAAATAAACGCCTTCCTCACTATTGGCGGCGGCATCCGCATAGACAGACCTTGCGGCGCGAAACGAGCGGTTAATCCACGGGTCTCTCATAGTCGTAACCGGCGGGCCGCCCTGATTGCGTTCGGCAAAAGCGATTGCCTTTTGTTTCTTGGCCTTCGTATCGGCTTTTGCCGCCCATGCCCCTTCAAAGGGAACATGCGGCTGGCTCATCTGACGGCCGCGAAATTCGGTCAAGGCCTTGTTCGCCATTTCGACCGCGACCATTTCGGCGGCAACCTGTTTTCTATCGAAGGCGTCGCCGATTCCCTGCATCAGTCCCTTGAGGCCGGTCACCGTCGCCTTTGTGCCTAGACCCATCTATCGCCTCCGCCTTGGCATCGGGTCGTATGGATATTCTTCCGTGTTTGCCAAAATGTCGGCGATTCTGGATATGACCCCCAACGCCTCCCTTTTGGACATCTCAATGGGCAAGCCATTGATGTAGACGATTATCGGCAACCGCTCCGGAGGTGGGGGCGTTGTCCCCAGCATGGGGGGAAGTTTTTCATCCGGGTTTCTCATGTTTCCCCTCCCGCAATCGGGCTATCGATTTCAACAATAGGGCCGACTTTTTCAGAGGCTACGAAACCGACCGTATTATCCCTCGTGATCGCCACCGCTATGAACTGCCCGACATCGTCTCTGGTAATGATATGTCCAACTTTTTCAGTGGAGGTGCCGGCGATGGCTTCCCATTGTTCGCCCAAACCATCAACGCTGCGCTTCCATGTATAATGGATTGGCCCCTTCCCATTTAGGCTATTGACCTGTGCGAGAAGGGTTTCGCCGACAATTGGATTGCCCGTTATCACAATCTCGCCCGTTAGTTCAATTTCCTCTTTCGCTTCATTCCATTCAAATTCACTGATAAGATTGTTTTCATCGCCGGCTGCAAGATTAAAAGCTCTTTCGACCACGACAACCCCCGCATTCTCGATGCCCATAGCAAAGGAAACGGCTTCCCCTCTTGACGGAAATGCCGCGACTATCTCTGCCCCTGCCAATCGGGAAAGCCTGTCGATGTACAGGTCGGTGGGCAAATCGCCCTTGAATACGAAAAACATGTTCATGTTCCAGCCTCCGTCAGTTGGTTGGGAACGTGCTGACGCGTTCCGTGATCTTCACCATCAGCACGCCGTCCGATATCGTGGGCCAGCCGCCAGGGGCCTGGTTGCCCAGAAGCAGCCGCATGGCTGTACCTACGGGCACGTTGTGGCGCATAAGATTAAGGTTCGGCTCCATGCCCAGATGCCGCAGAACGGGGCCGGAATCCACGTGGCCGCCCTCTTGAATTGTGTAGACGACATTGCCAAGGCCCCTGCCCATGGTGGAAAGCACCCCGACGTTCTTCTGCCCGGGCATGGCAAGATTGGGGTGCTCCTGATACCGGAAAGTGTAAATCTGGTTGAGCGCGGCTGACATCATCAGAACGCCCGCATCCTCCGGCGTAAACCTATACCCCTGCCCCGCAACGTCCAGGATAGGCACGGGCCAGTTGCCGGAACTTGCCGCGCCAAGGTAGCCGTCCATAAGACTGATTACAACCTCATAGGTGGCCCCGTCCCGCAACACGGGAATTAGCACCAGGGGCGTATCCAGATTGGCGGCGGTGGAAAAAGGGATGTCGTCCTTAAAGAACACGGTCTTGGCCGCGCCGTCCGCCGGAACGGATTTCGTCAGGACGGGAAGGGGATCGATTCCGGCTGAAGGCCCCATGGCCCCGCCGACGTAAACCGCGATGGTGCCCGAACCGTCGAAGACAAGGGTTTTTCCGGGCATCCAAACGTCGTCCCTGTTGGCGATTGCGGACAGGGGGATGTTTGTGACCGCGCCCACGCTTGCCTCCAATGGTATCGGGGAATTGGCTGTACGCACTCCGGCCAGGACCGTGTTGGTATTGCGCAGTTCGTTGACAAGGGTTTCGATTTCCCCCTGCCTTGCGTCCGCCTCGTCGGCTATCGCCCGTACTATCTCGTCATGTCTTGTCCGGGCTTCCCCGGCTATGGCGGTATCAAGCATACCGGTGGTCACACCGCCGCCTATGGCGTTTTCGGCCACGTGCTCGCGGGTGAACTTTTTCGCAAGGGCAAGGGTTTTTACGTCGATACCCATTATATTTCCCTCCACCCGTTAGTGCTCAACATGAACACCTGGCTAGTGTTTATCACAAATGCCGTTGACCCTACGCGAATCTTATCCGAACCGGGAAGCTGCTCGACATCGGTAGCAACATCGACTGTAAAATCAAGTATGGGAGATTGATTGTCCATTGTCAGACCAATGACCGGGCATTGCCCCTGTCGGGCATCGGAGTGATAAATCGCCATTTACGTAACCTCCGTAAGTTTGGCCTGCTTTGCCACAGCCACCCCGCCGACATCGAACCAATCCACGACCCCGACGCGCCATTTCAGCCCGTGATTATCCGTAATCACAATATCCTTTGCAATCCCGATGTTCGGCAGGGTCAGAATATATCTGGTATAATCCTGCGTCAAACCGAAAGCCGCCACCTGCGGGTTCAATGGATTGAACCTTTCCTTCAAAATCAAGACCGTGGCGAGTTTTGTGACCTCGCCCTCGGTCGCCGTTTTATATCCACGCGAATTCTCTTCCATGATCGGTTCGACCCATGATACGGGCACGCCATATCGTCTGGTAAACCTTTGAACCATCGCCATGGCGGAGCGTGGGGTTAAGCCCTGATTGAGCCTGCCGATGCTTTGCCGTCTGCCAATGCTCATCTTCTCAAGACCTCCGCGACTATCACGCCGCCTTTCGTCTGCGTGATATAAAAACCTTTTAACAGGTTATTAATGTCCGTGAATGCGGACTTGTAATCACCATCGCCGTCGGGAGGAGCAAAATACTCGGTTTCGATTGCCGCAAGGCGTTCCCGTTTGATGAGCAGATCGCCCGTGGATTGGAAGAGGTCGAAACCCTCCTGCATTAGAATCTGCAACGCCATGAGCGTCGCCCGTCTAATCTGTCTGGGAACGTCATCGGGGCTGACCTCATGCCCCTGAAAGGTGATTCCCGTCCGAGGCCATAATAGCCCCTGTTCCAACGACTTTATCTTGCCGGCCCATCGAAACGATACGTCGATGAATTGCGTCGCCGCGATAAGATGGTCGATCCGTTCATCGGGGAGAAAGGCCAACCAATCGTCCGCCAATGCCGAGGGCAAAAATGCCTGTGCGTCACTTTCGACGATATATGAATTGGCCTCGGGCAAGCCCTGCCCCGTCTCGACAACCAATCTCATCGCGACCCCGCAATATCCGCTAGCCCAACAACAGAACGCCGTGACGCTTGTTAATGGCCTTAACGCCCCACGCAAGACCGATTTCCACCCTGACCTGCCGGTAAACGCCATACAACGCAACCTGAAATGAAAGGCCGGAAACGGGATCAGTGATTGTGGTAACGTCCCGCGCCTCGTCGCCTTGTCTAGGCATCGCCGGCGCACGAGTCGCAAGGTAGATGAAATCACGGCTAAATGCGACATTCGGCATATAGCTTGACATAATCGTCCCGTCAGTCCCGCTGGGTAATGCCTCGGGAAGCGGGTGACTGAGTTGAAGCGTGGTGGCGGTTACAAGGGCATCCGCCGCAACCGTATAATATTTACCGCCAAGAACGATAACCGCCCCGCGAAGGATTGTGCCGGTCAAGGCCCCTACGGCTATGGCCGTGGCACCGGCGGCGGCATTTGCGGACAGAGTGAAGCCCGTCGCCGTTCCGGGGTCGCTGGGCATAAAGCCGCCCGATTCCCGAAGCATGTACCCCATGAGGTCATTTAGAACGCCGCGACGCAGCATATCGTTTTCGCCCGCCTGATTGACATTCGTCAACTGGGTCAATTTGCGAAGTGCCATGCCCGTTGCGGTATTGATGAGAAGATGCCGGTCGCCCAGCGGGGTTCCGAGGTCGTCCTGCACTTTCTTTATCGCCGCAAGATCATCAAGACCGCTTGCGAATGGGGTCAAGCCAGCAGACCCATAGACATTGCCCGCCTCAAGAGCGCCAAGAACGCCCTCGGCACACACATCACGTTCAACTTCGTTGACCAGCGAGCGCATCGCCTGCGTATACTGATTGATGAGCAACTGGGAGAGTTGACCGCCGACCGAGATTTCCTCGTCGCCATTCCAGACAATCGGCCTGGCTATGCGATTCTTGGTAATCATCATATCAACGTAATCGAACTCTTCGCCGCCATTCTCCGGCGGTTTCCCCGGCGTTATGTCCTGATTCTCCGAGGGTGGGGTAATCGGAACCCGTATCGACTGATTAAGAGCAGCCCCTTCCTTGGTCATGTTGCGAGAGGTTGCGGGTATAAATCCCACCAATTCCCTGCTTACGACCTGCAAAGCCTCATAAAGAATAGGTATGAGGCCGGTTAAGGTATTTGTGCCATTCTTTGCCATAAACTGTTCGCTCCTTCGAAACATTTAAGGATAAGTCTAAAAGGGCAACGCCCCATGACTTATTTAATCGGTGAGTATCCCACCGCTTGTCATGAACTCATGCTTTTGTGAATCATCCAAACCGTCGAAATCCACACGGTTCATGGACTTGCCGCCTTTGGCCGCCCCGCCCTGTCCGGTCTGATTATTGCTGCCAGCCGCACCCGAGCCAGAGTTGCCGTTTTTGATAAACGCCTTGCCCTCATTGGACAGGGAGAACTCATGCAAGACCGCCTGTATCGTCTTGTCGGACTGATTGGTGAAAATTGTTTTCCCGTCGATTTCCTTTGCCGTAAACTGGTTCTTGGAAAGGGCGAGTGCGATGAATCCGTCCCGCAGGCCGTCAATGAATTTCAAATCCTTTGTGGCCTCGGCGATTGCATCGTCCCTTATGCGGGCTTCATGGCCAGACTTGTATTTATCCCTTTCGGATACCACCGTCGCCAATTCCGCCACATGCTTTGTCTCAAGCTCCTTTGCCAATCCCTCGTAGTACTTCTTGTGCTCTTCGGGGTTGGATTTTTTCAGCTGCTCTTCAAGACCGTTCTTGACCTTGAGGGCTTCGGTGGCCTTGGTTTCCATGTCCGCGATTTTCTTCTTTAACTCCACTTCACTGGCGAGCAATTCATCGCGTTTCTGGACAAGTCCCCTATTCCCCGCATCAAACTCTTCCTGAATGAGTTTGATTGCGTCCTCCTCGGAAATCCCCTCGGCCTTTAGCTTTGCGAGCAATGCCTTCAAATCCATAATCTTCACCTCTCGATAATGATGTTCCCGCATCTGGCTTTGCCTACCCCTTTGGGGAGCGAAAACAAGGAATGACCGCAAGGGCTTGTCGGCTTTGCCTATCCCTTTGGAAAACCGATGTAATCAATCCTTATATTGGTTATACGGGAGATTGGCGGTGGAAATCACCGCTGATTATTGACGACCTGAGGGGAAGGGTCAAAATTATCCATTATGAGTGAAAATGCGATTTTATGATTGTGGCAAATATTGAGGCAGGGTTAATAGCAGGTTTTTTCCCTGCCTAACGGACTTTGAAATCATGTTCCAAAATTCAGTTTCACTTTCTGGCAAGGTATAGGCTTCTCCCCACTTGGGATATTGCCCAGCCTGATAAAACAATTCATCATCCGTAGGGTGAATGCCGAACTTGCCGCCAAATCGGGATAGAAACTCCTTCGCCAATTCGGTATCACGATATTTATTCAGCCAAAGGTCTCCGTCCATTTCGCCTCTCCTGTAATTTATTATAGGCCGAAGGTTAGATTGTCCAGCCATTGCTGAAATTGCTTATCGGCGGTCGGGAAAAACTCTTTGAAATGCGTTCTACTATCGGATTGTCTTGCAGAAAACAAGTGTGCAAATGATTCCGCCTCAATCCTGCCCTTACGCCGCCAATATGATTGCGAATGAAAGTAATCGCCTTCAAAACGCCCTCGGGACAAACCGCCAAATATATCCGAAACATCGCCGCGAGCATATCCCTGCAATTTCTGATTAATTTGGGAGGTTTTGCCCAGTGCCCTTGCTCTGCCGACAAAAGCATCATAATCCACACGTAATGCTAACGTACTACTGGGTCTTTGTCCACTGACCTGATACTGCCAATCAATCGCATGCCCCATTTCGTGGAAGAAGGTGTCAAGGTTCTTTCCTGCGGTCGTGATGCGATTGATTGGCAAGTGAATTGTATTCCCCTCGCTATCGAAAAACGCTCTGGTGCCGCCTATGGATATGCGACTTTTATTTTGGACTATCAAATGCTGCATTTTTGGCGGTAATCTTGACATCCGCTCAAGTATCGCATCGGCCCATTGCCCCGCTTTGGCAGAGGGAAGCCCTTTTATATCCGCAAGCTGGTTGACAAGGAATTCACGATATTCAATCCATTGACTGGAAGACAAGGGCAAGTTAAAATTCCTTACGGTCGTATTCTCGGGCATTGTGACTGGCATCGTATTATTTTGACCTGCATCCAGCAATTCTTTTCGCGTAAGTCTTTGCGCTCCCAATTGCTCCAATGTCAATATTTTATCGTCCCTTGCAAATTGGGTAATGCGCATTCCTTGACGATACAAATGAAATCTGCTGGGCCCTAGTATGTCAAGTTTTGTGGCATCGGATTGCCGGTTAAACCATTCCTCATAATTAGGGCCATCCGTCATAATATCACTTGCCCCTATCAATACCGGTGCCATGACGCATCGGCAATTCTCATGTATCGGCTGATCCGGGGCCTCGGAGCCTCCCCCCTTCATGTTTGGCAATCTTGTAAATATCCGATTATCCAATACGGCGCATATCGGGCACGTTTTACTGTCCAGAACGGCAATCCACTGATACCCTTCAAAATGCTCATGATTAAGCGCATAGACATCCTGATGAATTACGGCAGTCGAATGGTTCATAATGTCCGTCATATCACGGGCGACCGAAACATTTATGCCGTTCATGTGCGCCATTTATTTTTCTCTCTCTTTGCGGTTATTGTAAATCTTGTAACAGATACCAAACACGGCACAACCCCATATCGGGGCAAGAATGGCGACCATTACGATAACCTCTTCAAACATTTTACCATCCCCCCTTTCCAGTAATGCCACTGACCATCGTCTTCATGGGAGTACCCACTCGATATGCGATTGTCAACTGACTATTCCAAAGCTGAAACAGGCGATTGTACAAATCGACAATCCACGCCTTAATCGTGTGCCTATCCGAAAACGCCCCGAAATAGATATTCCTGACCATCTGTTTTTGGTGAGGCTTTTCCGGGCGTATCGGCAGGTATTCATAAAGCCATGCGGACTGTTCCTTAACCAGTTGCGCTATTTCCTTTTGCATGTATCGTATCAGCTTCTTGCGATGCGTTATGCAGGTCTTGCGGATATACATTCGCAGTTCATTATATTGCCGTTTTGTCTCGACAATATCCTCCCTGACGCATCGCCGCCCGAGAACCAGGTTTAATTCATCCACCATCGTTTGTACATGTTTTACCTGCCCATTGACGTAACGGGTAAACATGACCTGCCGGTAGATAAGTTCATCGTGAAATTGTTCGGGCGAAAGCCTTGCCATTTATTCGTCCTCATCGGGCTCTGGTTCATCCTCGTCGTCGATTTCATCGTCTTCCCCCTCGACATCGGCTGGCTCATCGTCCTCATCCGGTGGGGGCAATTCCTCGGCCCTATCCTTCATCACTTCCTGTACAAACAATTCATAATCCCATTGCTCAGGCACGAGGTTAAGGGATTTCAGGCCCAGATACAAACTCATTCTGGGGATTTCCCCTTGCGCCCTGCCATTGAGCAATGCGGAAAGAGTCTGTACCATGCCCCCGGTCAAGTCGTAATCGGTGTTGAAGTTTATTGCCCACTCGTTTAGCTTATCCGCCGATTCGCCATTCCACTCACCCCGCTTGCGGAGTGCCTTTGTGACCTGGTCTGAAATGTTTCGAACAAATGCCGCCAAGACCCCATTCTCGCCTATCCTATGAATGCGTAATGCCTCGGCAGTTTCAACGCCTTTTTTCTCCGCCGCAATGATATGAGCGCCGAGTATCGCCATCTGACTTTCAAGATGGTTTATGCCGTCGGACAACGCCCGCATACCCTGCCCGGTAAACTCCAGAAACTTCACATCGGTGCCCGAATTCCCATTGGGATTGAGGAAGAATTGAAACTTGGTTCCACCGATGTACATTGGTATAGGATCATCGTTTTCGTCCACTGCCGGGCTAAGGCCGATTGCGATTGGCGTGGGAATGCTGGTATAATGCTTGCCGTTCTGATAGTCCGCCGTGTCCTGATAATGCTGGAGATTTAGCTGTGCCAAATCGTACAGCATGGATTTTTCCGGCTCATTTCCAGGGCAGGGATAAAATGGGATTTCGTAAAGCGGAGCGTTATTCATGCGAATAACCGGGGTTTCACTCGGTACGGATAGCGATACCTTCTCATCGTAGACCTCCTGCATATAGTGGCCGGTATCCGGGTCAATAAACAGGACGCGATATTTTTTGTACTGCTCGTAACTAAACTTGTCATTCGGCATCGCCTGCGAATAAGGCTCAAGCAAAACGACCAATGCCAATTGAACCCTGCCTCGTATGACCTGATATTCCCAGTTGATTACATTTTCCGCCTGATACCATTTCAGATAGGCGGAAAGACCTCGCGCCTTGGCATCGGCAAGGGATTGTGCTTCCTCCCCCTTTGCATAATCGACGAGTATCCCCCCCCAGTTAGTTTGAAGGGCATCGAAAATAAGGTCGGAAACGAACTGGTCAACGCTGGTGCCGACCATATCGACATCTTCCAGTGATTTTGTGAACGTTTCGGATACCTCGGAAGACTGTTCGGGGGCCTTACGAAAGACATTGCCATGAAGCCCGTCCAACGTCCTGCCGGTCGCCCCGAAGAACCTGCATTTTTGCTGGTAACGTTTATAATCTTCCTCTTCCTGTCCTGAAAGCATGGGCAAGTATTTCACGCCCTTCTTCTTGATCGCCCGATTGCCCTTGACGGCATCACGGACTTCCTCCCAGTCCCCTTTGTACTCGGCATAGAGTTTATGCTCATTCGTTACGGGCATCGTATTCGACCTCCCCTTTTTCATCAGTCATATAAACGGCATCGGAGAGTTTGTTCGCCTTTACGTTAACATAAACAGCAAACTCAACCAAACCAATGCTTTTTGCATATTCTATCGCCGCATCAATGCTTTCCCAGCATCCGCCCCTCCACTGCCTATGCGAGAAAACCGAATAATTTTCTGGGGGGTTCTTAGCGTGACGATGCTGCAATACCATAAAGTTGTCTGGGAACAGCCCCATCTTCGAGGCATGCTCATGGGCTTCCTTGATAGTATCAAACAAAATGTCATTATCCCGTCGTAACACTATGTAAAAGTTGCTCATGTCTTTACTCCTTCCTCATGCATAATTTTTCCACGCACAACTGCCTGCGATACATGTCCGCCACGGGCGGTGCTTTTTATCTCGTCGATTTTTGACTTGTCCAATTTTAGTTTCTTCGGAAACAATATGGCCTTGCAAAATCGCCACCTGATTTTGAACAGGGCATTTGCAATTTCCATAAGTTGTGCCTTAGCCATTTCCATTGCGTGTGCCTTAGCCGTCTTCTCGGCGACCCGTCGAATCTGTTTCAAATTCTTCTGACCCATCGTTTCCCCTATCTGCTTGTCTCTTTGAATGGCACCGATATTACCCCGCTGGGTTTGTTGAAATATGCGAACCCTGCGCTCAGATTATCAACCATATCGTCATGCGCGCCGCTGGGAAATGTCGCAAGCTCATCGATCCAGTCGTGATACCATGGTACGCCCTCGGGCACGAAAACATCACCCCCTTCGAATATCGCCTCAAGCGGGGTCGCCCTGACGACCTTGTCACCTTTGCCCCTGATTGAAATTACTATGCGCTGGCCCGATAATAACTTTTGCAGATGAAGCAATGCATCCTTTGAATCCAAGCTGGCCTCAATTCCGACCTTGACATAGGGGCCGTCGGCGGCGGTGATATTCAATATGCGATTATCCCGTTTCGGGGCATCCATGCGAAATCGTTTCACATCCTTTACCCAGATTTCCCATTGTCTGGGTGCGCCGGGCTTCCTCCTCATGCCTAGAAGGGTTCCCGAAGTATAATCTGGGTCTTGGCTCGTGCGCTGTTTCTCGGTATGCGCCAAATCCCAAACCCTGATATATGGCATATCGGGGAACTTCTCCAACGGAACCTTTTTCACGAATTCGGTTTTGATAAGGTTGCCGCCCTTTGCGGTCGGATTGCATTGCAGGAGCGATGCTGTGCCATACTCGCCGAGCGCCGCCCGTTGCTCTTCATACCATTGCATATTGAAACGCTCGGGAAACAGGATGCCCGGTGCCGGTTGACCCTTGCTATCGACAAAATCATATTCCTCGGAGAATGCGGGTATCGACAGAAATTCGAACTTCGGAAAATGTGGGTCTTCCTTCATCGACTTCTTGATTCTGCCGATTATATCGTCAACATGCCAAGGTGTCGCGGTGATTATCGTGATTGATTTTGGGGCGCGTCGGGTAAGGAAGTCATTGGTGAAACTATCCCACAGCTTTTGCCGTTGCGATATGGATTCCGCTTGTTCACGATTTTTGCAATAATCGTCCACGATGCCAAGACTATACCCTTGCCCAGCCATTGATCCGCCAAGCCCGGTGGCGAATACCTCTCCATGCCTATTCCAAACCTTCCAGTGATTGGCTGACTTATCAAGGGGGTGAAGTTGCGTCGCCGGAAAAAGTTCCTGATATTTTTTGCTCTCCACCAGATTGCGTGATTCCTTGCTAAAGCCGGTCGTGAGTGTCGATGTATGCCCCGTCATGAGTATTTTCGCATCTGGGAATAACCCTAAAAAGTGGGCGGGCAATTTCCTGCTGATTATCTCGCTATTATGGGTGGGCACCATGGAATAACCGACAAGATACTCGCCGCCATCCACCTGAATGCAGGAAACATGATGCTGTCCCTGTTGATTAAAGATGCGTTTTATTTTGCACCAATCGCCGGTCGGTTTTAGCCCCCCAAACTTTTCCTGTAGGCAATCCGTTTCCTTTGGCATCCTTGGTATCAATATTTCCAACGGCCTATTCCTGCCGGTCTGATTGAATCTTATGTGCCGGGTCTCGATCACCTTCTCCGCATGGACAAAACCCGTTTTGTCCTTCTCCGCGACTATCCACTCGTGCTCCTTGGTCGTGTGCAACATCTCGCCGGTTTCCAATTCCACCACCGAGTGGTTCCATTTGTAGACAGGCGTAGTAGCAAGGACTTCCCGAACATCGCCAAACCTGTCGTAGACAAAATCCCCCGGAATGATCTCGCCATGTTTCTTCCAGCCTCCCAAGGTAAGGACGGGGGTATTTATGTGAAAGGCCTTGCCATGTCGGAAAGGCACCATGATTACCTTGAATACGCTCCTCCCCCTTGCATACCTATCAACGGCATCGTCTATGGCCGCACAAATCATTTTTGTATGAAGTCCTATCATAAATGGCTCGGAAGGATTATTCCACATGTATTCAATGAAGTTCAGATGCTTTTCCCGGGCCTTGTGACGCATATATTGCTGGAGCTTTTCATAGCGTTTATGGTTCATCTCGATTGACCTTGCGCCAAACGGATCGGGGCTTTTAGGATTGACCGGCATAGATCGCATCATTCCTTGACCTCCACATATTCGGCTTCGATCAATTTATCGACTATCATAATCGCATCATTCCCTTCCAACCTGCGCAATCTATCCTCAAGCTCGACAATCTGGTTATATCCTCCAACATCCTTTGCATCGACGATTGCCTCAAAATCCCCCGCCGCCGGGAAAACGATATGCATGGCCTTGATCATGTTGTCGGTTCTGCCCCTCGCCACGTCGCCCAGATATGCCGCAATCATGGTCACGACCAGCGCGGGCAGCTTGTCCCGCTTTTCCTCGTCCTCGAACATATCCTTCAACTGTTTGTGCGTATGGGCGAATATCACGTTGCGCCAGATATATTCGACATCCTTACGCGTAATCTGGTAGCTGCCCTTGCGTTCCTTAATCCATTTGTTCAGCGGATTATTCGGGCGCTTCGGCTGGGCGAACGCCGGCGGGCCGGGCGGCGCAATTTTGTTGTCACTATCGGTGGCCATGATTTAGATTATGGGGGAGGGCGAGGGCAGACTTCACGGGATTTTTTCGGCGGCATAAATATCCCTTCCGATATATGAGTGAAAACGCCTAAAATGGGCTTGGTCTAAAGGGGCGTGGATTGATTGACGGGGTTTAAATCGGGTCTATATGGCACCTGACGGGGCATGGATGGGCCGAAAAGGGATTGGGGGGACTTAACATGAAGGGGATTATATAGGGGGGCTCTATATGGGTTTTGATGTGGCAATGATGGTTACGTGATAATGGTTTGATAGGGTTATGAGCGGATTTTTATTATGGCATCGGTCAATATGGATGCGGTATTATCAATTGCCTTTTGCATATAGTCCGGATCATTTAGCATGGCGCGGTATCTGTCCATATCGGCATCGGAGTTTATTTTATGGTCAAGGCGTTTACGTATTTTTTTGATGGGTTTATCCGCCGCATGGGTTTTAGGTTGGACATGTAGCGGATAAACAGGGATTTTCTGGTCAATATCGTCTTCCCCTTAGACCGGGGCGATGTCGATTTATTTTCATCTTTATGGGGAGTAGGCGGTCTATATCAATATCATATAGGCCGCAGAAGTCAAAAAGTTTTATGAGTGTATCAATGATTTCCATTTCTGCGGTATCGGCAAGATTTTCATTATACCATCTTTCAAGATTCATGGGGCTCAATTCGAGAAGGGCCTGTGGGATATGGAGACCGGATTTATTTTGTAGATTATGTAAATCAAAAATCCAACGTCCGTTTCTATCCGCCTCAAAAGCCTCCATGAGTTCACCGATGATGATGTTCAGCTCCCGGTGGAAATCCCTTTTATGGGGATAGTGGATAAAATCGTCATGGAATCCTTTTTTACAGGTATTTTCAAAAATCATGTCCCGCAGGGTGTTTAGGTATATGGGAGACGAGGGTTCGGGAATATACTTCATGGAGGGGACAAGGCAATTCGGGCAATTTAGATCATCATGAGTGCCGGTGATTACCTTCATGGTAAAATCACATTGGGTACACTTTAGCATCATACGGATTCCCCTTTAGCTGTACGTAGCTACCGATTATTTTTTGGTTATCATATTTGCGACATTTCGGACACACCAACAAATCCCATTGCCCATTGACGCTGGTTTGAATGGTTTCGTGAGTTGTATTGATTACGCATTGGCGTTTGCCATTATTGAACTCGTACAAATTGGTATGTCCGACGCATTTACAATAACCGCACTCATGCACAAGTTTTACATCGAGTATCATTTTTTGTCCTTTTTCGGTTTTTGGGTCAATGGGCAGGTCTTATGATACCCGGTACATGATACGGGGATTTTATTTTTACCCTTGCCGGTTGTATTGATTACGCATTGACGTTTGCCATTATTGAACTCGCACAAATCAGGTCTGCCCATTATAATAACCTCCAACCCCTGGCCAATCGACCAGTTTGAATATCACGTTTTTGCCGTCCTTTCTTTTCCTTGCACCGCACGCAAATTTCTTGCAAAGACCCCCGTCATTTATATTCCAGTAGAAATCAAAAAAACATGAATCGCAGACTGATTTGTGCCCTGGGTCGCCAACAAATTTTTGCGAAGGTTTATTAATGATTTGCAGTGCCTCCACCACAACCAGAGCCTTGCCGATGGGTATATCAATCATGACGGCCTCCAGTTGCCTTTTCTATATCCTCCAATAAGCCCTGCATTTCATGCGCTTTCTTTATTCCGCAGTCAATACACAGACACACCGTTTTAGATTTGCCGTTTTTTAGCGCAAGTTCCAGTTCACCCCTATTTTGCCAAAACCAAACAAGCCGACCGCACTTTGCGCATTTTCTAACAACCATGTATCTTTGACTCTTTCTGGCAGACAGATTGACAAACAATTGTACGTTGTCCGAGTGCTGCCTAATTATCATGAAGGCCTCCAATTTTGGGGAGGTCTGCCCCACGGGGTGTGGGCGCATACGACATAAAGTATTTTTCGCTTACGCCGCATGTGCACATAAAGCCCATCCCTGGTTTGACCATATTCGCCGACAAGCCATTCCGCGCTTTCTACCAACCGGATATATACCGCCCAGTCATCTGGGTATTCCCTGCCTTGATTTTCCTGTTTGTACTGGTATGGCGTGGGCCATTTTCGGCGCTCGTTCTTGCAGGTACCACAAAAGCGGTCGGCGACATCACACAGCACCGATGTACCGTCGCTGGATATAAAACCTTCCATGTCGGTACAGTAAAAATCTTTGTCAATTTCGCATGTCATCGCTTACCTCCCGCTCACGGTACTCTGCCGCTCCATGAGCCAGCGGAACGCCACGGCTTCCGCCTTTCTGTTTTTGCTGAAATCCGCGACCCATTCCTGCGTACCGTCGTTGCAGATTTCGTAAACCCCGAACACTTCTGCGTCCTTATCATCGACTGTTTCCATGGTGCCGTCGCGATCCGCCACGGCACGGACAACGTATTTTCTCATGCCATCCTCCTTCCCGTATTCAATATGCGCCCCATCTTTACCATTTAATCTCCTCTGCCAATTTGTATGGGCGGTTTAGAGAGGGCAGCCCGATCCCCTATCGATGCCGAGATTCGCTCCGCTATATCCGCAAGTGTTTTGCCTTTGTTATAACGAATCGGGTTATCCTTTCCCAACGTAAGGTCATTTTCCCTGCTGACCTTTTTAGGACGTTTGCTGGTCGGAATCGTTTTCCACTTGCTCGCCGTGGTTTTTGGCACACAATCGGCGCAAACATCATGCAGTTTCCATTTGCCCATCCGCTCATCTTTTAGGTTAAGGGATTTCCAGTCGTTTGGATTATCCTTTTTGAACTGAACGGCCTCATAAAAATCCTCAAAAGGGCCTTCCTCTGCGATTCCACAAATATCACAGGATAAAAACCAGTATTTGTACCCGTGTTCGTCAATCATGGCATTTCCCATCACAATCAGATTGCCCACAACCAGGGCATACATCGGTATCGGTACAGATTTCACATTGCCCGCATGAACATTGTGCGTGCCGTATGATTCTTGCGACGCAATCGGAACAAATTAATTTTCCGTATAATTGCCCAATTATACTACTAGCAGGTCGATAACAATGTTTCTCGCAAAGGATGCATACATCTTGTGTCCTGCCCTTCAAAACAGCATCGATGCCTTCTTTCTTGGCCATATTTTCAACACAGCTTATACAGGCTTCCTTATCGCCAATATAGGAGATTATCCCGCAACAAGATTTTCCACATATTTTGCAATAGATAGTTTTATGCAGAGAGGGCTTCACTTTTCCTCTTCCAGGCATCGGGGTTTTGTCATCAATAATTCCATTGCGGAAAAGAAAATCCATGAACGCTAGGGCTAGCATATCAAGCTGATCATGATTGAGTTCGTTTTCCAGCATTTCAAGGTGGAAATCATATCCTATGCCATGAAGGATTTCATGCAAAATGGTTTGCCAAATATCTTGCGCCGACCTATCATTATCTACAATGGTTATTTCCCTGTTCCAAAGATCGATTTCCCCCTGAATGGGTTTCGGGCTTCTAGGATTGACCTTTGAACAATGGTCAACATATTTCACCTTATAAGGTATGCCGCAAATATCGATATTATATTGTTTCATTATTACCTCCGACTCACCAATAATTCATTTGCAAAAATACAGATATGGTCAAAAAACACCCTTGTCGCAATATGCCAATCATGGATACGCAAACCGATCAAGACCAAAGTAGAAACCACGGATAAAATAACAAAAATGATAAAAGCCATTCTAAACCTCTTCGCCCCTTTTTCAGTCTTAAATCTCCAGCCTGTCACAAACCACTGCTTGCCATTCCCACCAGTATTTGTCGTAAAATGATCAACCCACATTTAACCCTCCCGTAATGTTTTATTTATTTGTCAAAATCAAAATCAAGTTGACCAGACAATATGACATTCATTTCGGCAGGGGCCACGCCCATCGGCGATTCCCTGCAAATAAATCCTGCAACTACCTGACAGCGATTTTTGTATTTTAGGCACCAAAGTTTATTGGAAATGGTACCGTCAGTCATTTCGTCGATTATTTTTCTTGACGCAAGACATCGGGAACAACGTCCCTTATTTAGAATACCAGTCACTCTTTCGGGTTTATCGCTCATCAACAACACCCATCCCTTCGAAAGCCATAACCACGTCGAAGGTAAATCCTTTCCTGAATTTTAGCAACTTCCTTGGTCACTATATATTCGTTTATATGGTCGATCCGCATGCAAAGCTCGACCAGCCATTCCGTGGGGATTTTGTCGCCAGCAACAAGATACCGCTCAATGGCGGCAATTATTTCCTTTGCCCTTTCACTATCGGCAACCCATTGCGGGCGCAGTCCTAAAGGAGGTTTAGTTTGTGACATTGCAAAACTCCTTATTGACAATGATTTTTAATTCGCCACATTCACACTTAAAATGCTTGCCAACAAATCCCATTGCCCATTGCCGCATCCGCTTTTGACATTTCGAACAAATGGGGCCTTTTTTAATGGGTCTTTTAGCCATTGTCATTTCCTCTTGCTTCAATGTGTAAGGGATATAATATTTCATGTTCCTGCTGAACAATCTTCATTTTCGTCCCCCTGTTCTATGATCATGCCACTTTCAATATCAATAAAAAATTGACAAAGATTGGTGGTTTCCGGTTCCTGTATCCATTTCGACGATTGTATTAATCCACGGGCACGCTCAAGTCTCAATTTGGCTTCATATCTTTCGGCCTCGGTCGATACAGTCAGTCGCATCATCTACCCTCAATCCAAAAATTCATCAAAATCCAACCAGCCCTTGCTAACCATTAGCAATATCAAATAGCCAGCAATGTCAACCACATCATTTTTCCGCAATTCATCGGAATTGATTATACGGTTGATTTTATCGTCTATGCGAACGTAGATTGAATTATCCGCATCCAATTTATTAAATACTTTTTTAGGATTGATTGCCGAATCGCCATAGTGCTCATTTTTTTTCGAAGAAATTTCAAAAGGCTATTGCAGACCATTTCAATTCCCTTTTGCGTCGTGACCAATTTACCCGATTCCATTTTTCCTTCTCCATTTATCAAGTTTTTTGTAATAACGATGCTTCGAATTATATTCGCATCGCCAGATTGCGTAAAATATTGCAATCGCCGCCAATAAAATTAACCAAATCATTTTGTCTCGTCCCTGTCCCTTATTATAGGGGCAAAAACCCCTTCCCAGATTGATTTCAGGAAAGGGGTCAGCCGATTATTCGCCGGTGCCAGGGTCGAGGTTGCGATTTTCCTTGTTCTCATCTCCCCCCTCGGAATTGGCATTGGCATTGGCATTGGCATCAGGATTGCTCTCGGACTTATCCTTTTTCCCGCCTTTTTTGCCGGCAAGTTCCGTGCTGAGTTCCACATCACTCCCTCCGAGTTTTACCGTGGAACCTTTGGCCTTCCATTCCTTCGTCACCTCGACGGGAAAATATAGAGTTGATTCGGCTTTGATATTGACCTTGATCGCCTTCGGCTCGTAATTTGTCACAAACAGATCGAGCACCATGCCCACCGTCTGCTCGATGGTAAGACGTTGATTATCGATTTTTTCCCTAAACCACCTTTGCACGCTCAGGTATTCGGGAATGGTCTCATCGGGGCGCATCTCCACATTTACTTCCATGGTCACCGGTGCCTGCGTAATCGGGCAAATCACCTTTGTCTTTGGGGTCATGGAAATCATGCCTACCCCAAACTCGTTTTTAAGCACTTTCATCGTTCTTCTCCTTCACAATATATTTCGAGGGCCAACGACCCCGATTGCCTAAACGATGTGTCTTGCCGCATGTATACCGCCTTCGTAACATGCTTGTAAATGTTGATTACAAATGTGTAATTTTTCTTCCAATATTTTCCGCTCTGTTTCCAATTCGTTAATATCCCGATAACAAGTACGCAAAACCCTACCATGTTCCGAAAACTTTTGGGCATCCGTCATGCTGGCAATCTTTCCCGCCATTTCCTCGCGAACCCGCTTCCTTGCCTCGTGGATGTGAAAATCTTGCAATTCCATAATTTTAATTCCCCTGTCCCTTATTATAGGGGGAGGTTGTCCTCCCCCTATAATAACGCTATGCGGACATCAACACTTTCTGCGCCTGACCCAACAATTGGTGCCCCAACAAAAACTTGTCCATTTTTCGATCTGGGCTGCGATAATCCCTTCGCCCTGTGGGATGGGAGATATAATCGGCCACGGCATTATAAACGCCCCATGCAGTTCCTTTGAAATTTTGCAAATCGGGTTTACCTTTTGCGATTGCGGAGATTGTGGCAACGGTCATCTGAACCGAATCCTTTTCCAAATCCGCCTTGGAAAAGAAAAGCGGAATGGTTTTGTCAATATCAATTTTTTTTACCGCCATTTTATCCGCAACCTCGGGCATCGCCGCCAGATATTTGTTAGCGAGTTTGAGGGAATGGATTGCCTCGGCCTGCCGTGCCTTGATGTTTTTGGTATGTGGCGCAGACCATGACCTGATTGCGCCCCGCAGGGCCATTTGCAGGGTATTATCGCAGACAATGCGTACATTGGAAACGCCCGCCCTTACCGACGAATGCCCATCATGGGAGTTGGTAAAGAAAAGGTAGTTTTCGATGGTATCATCAAGAATGACGCTATCGGGCATCCTTACGAGAAGAAAAACCCTTTTGCCATTATAAAGGCTGCCGGCGGTCTCATATCTGACCTCGCCCTGAAGCTCGCCAGACATGATTTCATCGACAAAAGAAAAAGCATCCGTATTTTGGACGACCTCATAGCGGTTTTTGACAAAACCGCAACAAAAATCGGTATCGCTGCGGATAAGAGCATGCTGGTCGGGAATCTTTTTCATCTTCCCGTCAGACCCTTTGAATAGAACGGGCTTCTTTTCCACCCGCCAATCCAACTTTGCATGCCTGATTGCATCCTCCGTGGTTGGGGCCTCCTCGATAATCGACCCGAGGCCATGCCAAGGGCGAATCCCGTTTGCGGAAAACATCCAGTCGCTTTCCATAATTTGGTGTGCCATAAGATTCTCCAATTTCCCCCGAAAAAAGTATAATAAGGCTATACAGCCCTATTTGCGTTGTTGATGGGAAATTGAATGATTTCAGATTTCCCCTCGATACGCCGGTCAATCCCGATGCGGATATTATGTTGACTATTTAGAAGCCAGCATCGACTTGTAAAGGCACAGGTCACGATTTCGCATCCATGCCCGTCAACGGATATGCTTTCGTGGCCATCCTGCCCAATCAAAACTTCGGCCTCTTTTGGCAACACAAAATCCACCAGAACCAAATCCTGTTGCTTGAGTTCGCCAGATTTTATCTTTGCGGCAATGGAATGCTTTGCCGGTTGAAGATATGGGATAAAAAATTCATGCTCCGGATTTAGCTGTCTTATCATCTGAATAATCATGTCATCGTCTCCTGTCCTTTATTATAGGGACTGATCATAAGTCTTGGCACGCCACTTCTCATCAAAAATAATAAAATCATTGTTGCTATGGGAAGTGGTGGTTCATTTTCACCAATCCCCCCAACGATACTCCACGCTCGTATCCAGCCCCATGATCCCCAAAACACGCACGAGATAGGGCATCATGCGATTTTATCGGGCCATATCGCCAAATGATCCGTGAAGGGGGTCAAGGCCCGTCAGACCCGCGTCCCGTGCGTTTTGGGGGGTGTGTGCTATCGTTGGGTTTTGTGGGAGCCCTCTATAATAAGGGACAGGAGTGCCAGATTAAAGAAAGTGAAGTGCAAAACTAAAGATGGGTTTTGGAAAAGGTTCTTTTTGTCTGGAAACTAGCGTGCCAAGACCCGTGATATGGGTGAAGATTAGGATATAGGGATAAGGGATTGCGGATGCTTCCCCCCTAAATCTGGATTATCGGGGGATTGATTATGGCAAAGAAAATAATCAGACCAGACAACGTGGACAAAGGTGTCGAAAAGGTGCGCAAACTAAAGATGCAATTGCATCAACTGGGACTCATCGATGATGATACAAATGATGCGATCTATAAGCTCTTCATGTCGATCAAGGCAATCCCGACAAATGATTATGACATGAACAATGTCGAAATAATCAAGGGATAATCAGGACAGGCCGATAGGGGGATCATATCCCCCGTTATCCATAATCCCCCCTACAGGGGATAGATTAATTTTCGGGGGAAATCATGCGAATAACATTTGGCGAATATGACGGCCATATCATGCGGCCGCAGAAAAGGGAAGTGACAATCCGTCGTAGGGGCCATGCCAAGCGCGTCGCCAAGACACTTAATCCCGCATCGGGGATATGGATGGTCAGCCTGTATCGTTTTGGTAAGATTGTGGAACAATATTGTTGTCCTAGCAGGGGGAGTGCCTTGTACCATATCCGCCATGCCCAAAAAACGGGTACCCTTAATATAGGGGGCATATAATGGACGATATAAGATTTTGCATCTATGACAAATATTCATCGGGCATTGTCTGCAAAAACTGCGGGGATTGCGTGGAAAGAAATTGTGCCCAGCCAGGATACAGAGAAGATGAAGATGAAGATGAGGAAAATTAAACTTATCAACAGCCAGTCGCATGGGAGGCTATGATATGAGAACTACGTTTAGGATTGTCTTTGATGATGGTCACCATGAAGATTTTGGTGTCAACGATTTCGATGCCTTGCCAAGCACTCAAATCCATGCCAAGTTTATGCGGATTGTAAAAAAATATATCCGCAAAAATTATCCAGATGAACCTGTTTTCTGGGCAAGATTGTATCGGCGATATTATGACGGGACTTATGGTTCCGCTGTGTCGGCTGCATGTCTTACGGACTATAGTTATTGTGACTGGAGCAAGCTCTAAAGGAGGCAAAAATGGCAAAAAGGAAATCGGGGCCACTTGGTCTGGATAGATATGTCTACGATTTTGACGATAAACCCGCCTATGTTCGGGACATGATCGTAGAATTGGGACACAAGGGCAAACTGATCGTCAAACGACATTGGTACAGGACGCATGGCGATGGCTATCTTTATTCCTGCATAACCGGGGACATTGAAAAAGATATATCGCAATCCCTGCTAGAAGCCTATATAGGGGAGAAGGGCAAGTGGATACGCAAATATAGCCTGTATCATGCCGATAAGCCAAATCTGTCCTATGATATTAACGCCTATGTGTATAATAAATGCCTTGAATTGCTAGGGCAGAATCCCACAGAAGATTTCATCACGAAGGGATAATTAAGAGGCAAAAAGGGGGGCGATTGGCCCCCCTTTTTTAATGTCCAGATTATTTACCCAGCAATGGGTCAACCAATCCGTTTTTCTCAAAAGCTATTGCCCGATCAATACAGGTACCACATACCCCGCAAGGATAATATTCGCCAGAATAACATGACCAAGTCCTCGCAAAATCCACGCCAAGGTCGTCGCCTCTTTTGACAATCGAAGCCTTGTTTTCCAGATTGAAAGGTGCCCAGACGGAAATCCCCTGCGTCAGCAGGGCGGCATTCATAGCCTCGATAAACTCGGGTGAGGTGTCGGGGTAGGCACAATCAATGAAGTCGTCCTTATGCGCCGATATCCCGATGGTCGAAATGCCATGGGCAATCGCATGGGCCGCCGCTATCGAAAGAAAAATCATGTTTCGGTTTGGAACGTAGGTCTTGACCGCCCCATGATTCCCCTTTTGTTGCTCGGCATAACTACCTCTTGGAATATCGCCCTGCCCCAGCAATGGATTTTGAATTTTTTCGTAAACGTTTCGGGCATTAACAAAGCGCCAATCCACGCCAGCGATCCGTGCCTGTTCTTGCGCAAAGTCGATTTCTCTATTATGAAGCTGCCCATAATCCACGGACAAAGCCATGATCGGCGACATACCGCAATCCTTCGCGTGATGAAGCAGGACGGTGGAGTCCAGCCCACCACTACACAAGATAACCACGCCACCCATTTTTAATTGCCCCCCGAAAACAGCCCATACTTACGTGGTCTGACAAAAGCATCGGGATCCGCTCGCCTTGCAAAATATCGCAGGATATAAGCCGGCGGAAGAAATATCAATTCTACCAGCAATTTTAAAACCACCTGACTGAAAATCATAAGCGGCCACTGGGAAGGTGGAATCCGAAATAAGATTGCCAAAGCCAAAATGACAAATGCCGCCGAGTCAAGGGTCTGTCCGATTATGGACGCAAACATCGCCCTTGCCCCGTAATACGGCTGATTAGGCCCATGTTTTCTCTTCATCGCTTGAAAAATAATATCCGATACCCAATTACCGATAGTCAAGGCCAATGCGGATACAATCGAGATATGCCAAGAGGCATGTGCAAGTCTTTGAATAGGTAGGCCACTTTCTTCTGGTAAAAATGCGTACATGCCCAAAAACACCACGCTTGCAAAGATGGTGCCAAAAGTTGTATACCAGCACATTAGCCTTCCCCGATGGTAGCCATAGACCTCCGACAGGACATTTGACAAAACAAATATCAACGGAAAGGTGATAAATCCCCCGCTGACTCGAAATGGTCCCAGCATATAGGGGACTACCAAAGTCGAAAGGATATTTGCCAATACCTGAATTAGCAACATCAGTCCGACAATCGCTGTGAAGAAAAAAGATGGCGAATCTTTTTTCGTTTCGTAGTCGGGTACTTCATATACCCGTTCATTTGTCTGCATAACAGACCTCCACGTTTTACCCCAGATAGACGGGGCAATTATTTTTCAAGCTGGCCAACGTCCCGCTTAATCACAATTGTTCGCAGTATTTTGCGTATTTTATCCACTCATTGACCGAATATAAAAGCGTTTCCATTCGCTTAATACGTACGTCAATATCCTTTTTGATTTTAATATCATGCCCGTCAAAATAAGGAAATGTACCAAAACGGATTCCAGTAGTCCATGCAGTGCTATCACCACTATCAAAAGGGACATCACGAATAAGTTTTGAATCGGATACGCCCAAACCATGTATTTCCGCCCCTGCCTTGTGAGCGGTATGAACAACCCATTTGATATACGGCAGGACGATGTTTCGCCTGATTTTGGCTATCCCCCCGATGCAAATGCGCTTATGGGTTTCAAGGGTTTTATGCAACCAATCCGCACCCCTATGACGATGCATAGCATAAAGCGGTTCTCTCCCCGTTATGTCCTGAAGCATCTTGTTATAATAATCATACTTTTCGGTGCCTACCACATGATCAACATCCAATTCAAGAAAAGTTTCGATTTTATTATCACGGACAAATATCGCGTAATCCCTTACAAAGTCGTCAAGATTAAGTCCCTTGGCCCTTGCCGCCTTACCCTGCATAAAAGTAAACGCACCGCTATCAAGCATGAAATCCTTAAATCTGGGAATCAATTCCCTTGTCCTGTCATTTTTATGGATGTAGAAAAAAGATTCCAACACATAAAGTTTGGAAAGGTCAGTTATATTTACAATAGCATCCCATTCATGTGTCATCAAAGAAGTGCTAAAACCAGCAAGATATAATTTCATGCCAATAGTCCGCCGATTGCCTTGTTCTTTTTGCTGACCCTTTTGACATCGGTGAAAAATGCCGTCACGTCCAATTGCTCTTCATAAAAGTTAATCAATCCGCCCTCGGCAAAAGCATAATGATGAAGGTCAATATCTGACTTGCCGACAAATGAGCGCAAACTATTTTCCGTCATTATAGAATATGACCCATGACTGGCAATAATTATTTCCTTTAATTGTTTTTTGCTTATATCGGGAAGGTGGATACCAGCAATCAATCCAGATTTCATGCCCTTGACCAATCTATAGGACGGCCACTTGTTTTGTTTGATTAATAGCCGCAATGCTAAAATACGGCATTTCCCATCAATGACATATTCTGGATTGCCCTTGACATTCGCAAATCTATGATAAAGTATGGGATTGATAAAACCATTTGTCATTATGGAATCGGCCATCCGCTGCACATCCAAAAACGAACGGCGTTTGGGTTCATTTTTGATAAACTTTAATCTATCAATTTTCAAAAGGTCTATCAATTTTTTGCTTCTCCCTGTCCTTTATTATAGGGCCTGCGATTCCAAATCGCCTCAAGGCCCGCCCAATCAATCACAATTACGGGCTTTGAAATAAGTTTATTATGAATTATGAGCATAAAATGCGGCATGGTATCCGTGATATTGGCTTGCGCCTGCCGAAGCCATGCTGGCAGTGAAACCTGTTCCTGGTTTTTACATTCTATTGCAAATGGGAAAGCCTTTCGCATCTTGGCGGACTTAATCACGACATCAACCCCAGCCTGCCCCATTTCCCTGCTTTTGATTGCGGACAAATCCATTTCTGCGGGTATCTTATACTTGAGTAATTGTGCAATCTTGAGCATCGTCCATTGCTGGAGTTTACGCCCTTTGGCCTTGGCGGATGAAGGCTTGATTTTCTTTACGGGTCTGGTTATTTTAGCAATAACCCTACGCATTCGTGGTTGCAGACAATCTTTTTCTGCGGTAGGGTACGCCTCCATTGCATCAATGATTGCCTGAATATCCTCTGATGTCAGATTGAAACTTCTACTTGCCATTCTCTCCCCTTATATCAAGGGCTTCATGCCCCAGCGTTTTTCTATCACCACTGCGGGTTGTAATTTTTCCTCAAATCCCTTAATGAATTCCCTTTTGATTTCAAAACCATAGGATCGTCTGCCCAGTTGCGCCGCAGCGAGCAAGGTCACACCCGAGCCAGCAACAGGATCAATCACGACATCATTTGGTTCAGTAAATGTTTCTATAAGGTGTTTCAGTAATTTGATGGGTTTCTGTGTTGGATGTATTTTGGGTGTTTCATTATCCTTGTCCATAGGGATACAATTAAAAACCATCTTGCCGTTATTGCAAAACTTAGGCAGCTTATTTCTATACAGCAAAACAGCATATTCAGCATTACCCACTATCCGCATGTTTGCCTTTAATACCTGTGGAGAGTATTTTTTATAAAAAACAAGATTGATATAATTATCAAAACCATACTTTTTGGCTTCATCAATCAACGCCATCTGTTGATCAAAGGCACAAAAAACAATCATGCATCCAGCTTTGTTTTTTTCCTTGGGTTCAGGTTTTAACAATCGGTTGCAAAAATGAAAATATTCAGGGATTCTAAAATCCTTATCGGTATCAAAAAATTGTTTGCCCGCAAGTTTGGAGGGGCCATTGGCTAAATCGCCAGCATTATACCATTGCGGACTAGACCCATAGGCATTATTGCCGACATTATAGGGAATGTCGGCAATAATTAGTTGCGCCTTGGGAATATTGTACCTTTTATAATTTTGAAAATGATCGTGAATAAGGTTCATCGGTCCTCTCCCTGCGGAGGGGTAGCATATCGCTTCTTACGTTGGCTAGCAATTGAATTCTCAACCGCTTCCCATTTGTCGATAACTTTCTGTGCCAATTCGCCTTCCAGCCCATTCTTTTCGATATGTCTGATTAACTTATCACGGGAAAGGACAATCGCACCATCACTTCCAAATTCATCATCATAGGCTTTTTTTAGGTTTTCGGTGTCGTCAATAAAAGTCAATAATTTATCAAGGGTCACCCGCTCACAAAGTACCTCTTGATAATATCCCAGCGCATTCATCCTAGCCCCATTATTCTGCGGACTCGGAACATCCTTGTTTTTTAGCCATTTCTTGATAGCCCTTACATCGGGCTTTTGTATCTCGCCATCACCCCATATAATAGACTTGGCGGCAGGTGCCAACTCCCCGCTGGGTGTCCGCAGGTCATACAGATAGTCAAGATTGCTGCCAGTATTATCGACCCCATAATCGAAAACGATGCTAAAAACCCCTTCCCTAAATGGGCGTGGGGTTTTGGATTTTGTCGTCTTGGCCTTAATCACGACCCCGATTGGCCTGTCCTTTTTCTTGATTTTTTTCAAAGTGGCAAGCCATAACACGGTATGTGCATAAAAGTCCATTGCCTTGCCACCATTTCGCTTATATTTTTCAAAACTAAACGGGTCGATATTTTCCCTTACTTGTGATACTATGACCACCAGTATATTTTTATCTTGAACCAACGAACATAGTTGTGGGAAAAATTCCCTAGATAAATATTTTGGCTTCCCCATGCCATAGGTGCCTTTATCATAGGACTTCCCGGCATTGACTGCCTTTACCCTTGCCGCAGCCTGTTCGTCCTGTTCATCACTAGTCAATCCATCCAGACTATCCAAAACATAGATGCCAAACTGATTGGATTTCAAGTTATTGGCAAAATTAGTTATATTGACAAAAGCCTCTTCAACGGTGGAACTTGGCTCATCGTCACCGATAATATCGAAACCATACATATCCTGCGTATTAAAGGAATACCCAGCCTCGCAATCATCGTATCGCCATTTGAATTGGTTTGGAGGCATTGAATGATATGCGGCGGCGATAAGTTCCGTACAAAGAAAACTTTTGCCAGCGGACTTATCGCCAACGATATTGACAAACCTACCAACAGGATACCCCATTCTACCGGGCATACCGCCCACGATAAGGTCTAGGATTGTACCACCGGTGCTAAAAAGAATATCCTGTTTGGGCATTATTCGTCGTCCTCTTCAAAATCATCATCGTCGAAATCGTCGTCTTCCTCATCGGAATCGTCGAAGTCTTCTTCATCATCTTCCTCAACATCATCATCGAAGCCGTCGTCTTCGGCATCGGGTTCACCGCCAACGGCATCACCATCACCATCATCTTCAAGAGGGTCAGCTATGTCACCAGATTCTTCATCCCGCGAAATACCAGCGGATTCATCAGAAGCCTGGTCTTCATCGTCGGTTTCAACGGCAGGGGCAACAGCGGACTTTTCCTTCTTTTCTTTTTTTGGCTTGGAGGCTTGGGCTTCGGACTTTTGTGCCCTTAGAGCCTTGGCCTGTTCGATCTTCTGTTGCAAGGTTTCGAAATCAAAATAAATCGTCCTGCCAAGTCCATAAAAATCATGCTCAATGTCATGCTCTTTGATGAGCTTAAAAACCCGGGTGTTGCTCAAACCCAGTTCTTTGGAAGCGGTCGCAATTGTCGTAAAGTTTGCAGGGGGCTTCCTTGCTACTTTGACAACCCATTCGCCGAACCTTGCGGCATCCAGCAGGTTTTTTTCCCTGCCCTCTCCCGCCTCATCACTCATTATCCCATTACGGATTGCGGCAGTCCGCAGCCCATTGCGGGACATTGTCACGCCCTTTTTCTCGGCTATCTCCAGCGCCTTGTTAAGGGTCAAAGTTTTTTCGTTTGCCATTTTTGGCCTCCTGTCCCTTATTATAGGGGTTGGAGAAATTATCTTCCCCAACCCCCTTGATCGTGTTAACTACCGGTACATTTGCTCCACATTTCGCACTCTTCGCAATCCTCGGTGTCATCGGTATCAACACCAAAAGTATGGCCATGCGGACATTTATTCTTATTACCGGATTTTGCATTCGTCCCTTTACCCTTGGAAGATTTTGCGGGACGCTCGTCTTCGTCCTCATCACTGTCCTCTTCATCGTCTTCATCGGGGTCGGCCCTGCGACTGGGTTTCTTGGCGGACTTTGACTTCGTGGAGCGTTTCGGGGACTCATCTTCGTCGTCCTCTTCATCCTCTTCCTCGTCTTCTTCCTCGTCCTCATCGTCATCACGGGCGGCCTTTTTTGCCAGCGATTTTCCACTGCCCTTGGAAGATTTTGCGGGATGCTCGTCTTCACCGTCCTCTTCATTAGCCCCATAAAGCATCACCTGAATCTGCTCATAGGTCGGGACATTAAGGAATTGATCGAAGGAAATCGCTTTTTCCAGCAATTCATCATCAAGGGCTTCATCCCTATCGGCAAACTGGAAAGACTTGAACTCATTAAAATCAAAGCCGCCCCTGCTTTCCTTCGAACAACGAAACTTGATGGTGCTGCCGGTCTGTGGATCCGCAAAATCGACAAAAGCCTCATCGCCATCGTCATTGCGGGCTTCATCGATCAATTCCTTCTCGAATAAAAAGTGACTGACCTCAAAAACCTGCAATTCGCCCGGCTTTTTTCGGGTATCCTCAATGTTGTAAAAAACCCTGCGACTAGGGCGAAAACCCTGAGCATCCTTGTCCTTCCCGGCCTTACGCAATTTGGCCTCTTCCTCGCAGATAGGACAGGCTTTGCCAAAAGTACGTTTCAGACAAATCACGCTGGATTCGGACGGCCCGATGTTTCGGTGCGTCCATATATCGAGACAATAATCGAGTTCCCCGATTTCCATTGCCCCGCTCTTGACCAGCGGATGGTTTTTGCTTTTGATTTCAAAGGGAATAATATTGATAGCATTACGCCCAATGCTCGGCTGGAAAAAATGAACCTCGATGTCTGCGTCTTTCCAAGAAATGACCCTGCTTCCCCCGCCGCCTTGATCTTTCGACTGATAGCTTATGCTAGCGCGTTTTGCAAGGGACGAGGTCTTTTTCTTACCTTTTGTTTTAATCGGCATTTGTCCTCTCCTCTCGACCAATTTTAGTCTGGCCCACTGCCAGACATGATTTCATGCATATCGTGACCATTACGACCACTGGTTGGGATTGATACCCACTTATTCATCGTCATCGTCAACAAGAGACTCAGCAGGACGATTTCCTTTTTCAAAACCTCGATTCAGTCCCCTTTTAGTACCCTTATTCAAACCAGCACGGGCTTCCTTACTCACCCGCTCGCCGATGCTTTCCTTTTCCCTGCCGCCAGAAACGGGAGTGGAAAAATAGCCAGCGACAAAAAGTCTGACCAGATTGTCAAGCTGACTTTTTCGATGCTCGAAAGCGGAAACAGCTGCCCCGAAACGGGCCTGCGTCAATTCGGCAACCCGCAGGGATTCACGAAGTTCCAAAACATGTTCATCTTTTTCAACCTCTGAATTAATCACGGCTTCCGTGAACTTAATTTCTTTTTTAATGAACCGATTGCGGATTTCGATATTTGCCTCGCCCATCCGCAACTTGAGGGCATCGGCAAGGCTTCCGACCTTGTGCTTTGCCTCGGCATACAGTTCGCTATAGTGGTAATAGCGTTGTGGATGGGTCAGGCATTCCTCATCCAGTCTGAACTTATTGATTGATAAGTCCTTTTCAAAATCCATTTTTTTTTCAGACATTTCAGTCCCCCTGTCCCTTATTATAGGTTAGGCTCAATATAAACATTATATATTGAGCCTAACCTCTTCCGATTCCTTACCCTTGCGATGAACAATCATGCGGTCTTCTTTTATTTCAATAAGAACCACATCGGAAATAGTATATGCCCCGCAACAGGTTTTGGAAAAACATTTTACAATCATCAATTACTCCGCCAAGGCATCGGCAAGCATTATCGTCAGCCCCGCCCGTCCTGTTGTATAAGTATCCGTCGAAAAAGCGCTCATTATATGCAAGGCCCGAGCATTATAACCACGCATCATAATGGAATTGCCATAACCCAAAATAGCGTACCTGATTGATTCCGGTTCGCTTAAATCCATTTTTGACAATAATCCCGTCATGGTCGCCCAGTTTGCGCCTTTAAATAATGCCCTGCAAAAGTCAATGGTTTCCTTGGCTTCATCACCCCCACCGGCATCACGCAAAGCCCGTAGCATATCCTTTTCGGATTCGAGAAACAAAACCTTGCCAAGAAGTTTTAGTGCTCTGCGGCTTCCCCCACTGGCAAGGTCTATAATCCTATCCACGACCCCCTCGGATATTTCAATTCCCTCGGACTCGGCGGTGCGATTGATCAAAGTTGCCATTTCCTCGGGTCTCAGGGGTTTCATATTGACTATCGAGCATCGGGATTTTAATGGGGTAATGAGTTTTTCAGGATTTGTTGTGCAGATAAAAAAGTAGACGTGCGGCGGGGTTTCCTCAAGGGGTTTTAAAAACGCCTCCTGTGCTGGTTTTGTCTGCTGGTGAAACTCGTCCAAAATCCAAACCATGCTTTCGCCGTCCGATGGATTGTAACGCATTTGTTCCATTATTTCCCTTGCACTATCAATGCCGCGGGTCTCGGCGGAATTGATTTCGCGAAGGGACAAAGGCCCCGTATTAAGGTAATTCGCCATGATGCGTGCCATGGTCGTCTTGCCTGTTCCCGCAGGGCCAGTTAAAAGGAAGACCCTTGCCCCATGCTTGATTTCCTGCTTGATGGTTTTAATTGCAATTTTATTGCCAACCATTTCATCAAAGGTTTTGGGTCGATACTTGCGATACAATTCAACCCTTGCATTTTTTTCAGCCATTTTTAGCCTCTCCTGTATCTTATTATAGGGTTAATCACTAACCAACTCCCAATCACAGCCACGTAGATATGACTCTGGATTTTGAACACCTTGGATCAACAATCTACGAACTGCAAGTTCGTAGGTAATCTGTTTTTTTTTGAATTGCTGGATAATCCAATCAACGCCCTGAACAGGATATAGTTGTCTATATCCGATATGATCATAGGTTAGTTGCATGGGTATGATTTTCATAGTAATCCTGCCTCCAAAATCTTTTCATTTCTCACGGTTTTTTCAAACAAATAAGCGGCAACAGTATTAGAACCTTTTCGGCACACCCTATTGTTTTCAATAACGCACCAATCCTTCAATGTTTCCTCAAGATGATCAATAATCTGGTCGGCAAAGTCAAAATTGATGTTGTCTACCTGAAAACCAAGTTTAATAATCATTTTACCACCTTCCCATTAATGCCGAGCATTCCAAGCTCTTCAACCTCGCTCCACGGCCTATCAATTTCCCCCGCAGCCTTTTCAATCTCCACGGGGATAATCAGCCATTTCCAATCATTTAAAATAGTCTGAGTCCCATAATGCCAAATCATCTTATCAAGATATTTTTCCTCGTCTGGATGTGTCGAATTGAGCAAACTATCATGTATTTGCCCAATGATACAGGATTGCATTTTTTTCTCGACGACTACATCTGAAACATGATTAAACAATTTCAAAAGGACATGATGGGCGGAACCCTGAATAGCATAATTGGTTACTTCTTTTTTGTTCATCGGACCATAAAGCCTAAAACCTGTATAAGTGTCGATATATCCTTTTCGCAGGAATTGTTTGTAAATATCCTTTTTCCATTGAGCGTAACCACGGAAACGGACTTCCCAAAATGATTTTTCAACTTCCCTTACATGCTCGTTATAATCCTTCAAATTGCGAACCCCATTCTTTTTTAAATTTGCCTTGGCCTCGGGGGAACAATAATGCCAAAGGTCTGCGGCGCATTGCTCAAAATATGAACCATAGAACTCGGGAAACACAAACTTATTCTTGGCAATTCCCCGGTCAAACTTGGAAAAGTCCTGTGGATTATCTTCATACATAAAAAGTTCGATGCCTGTATCCCTGTGCATATCGGTTGACTTATCCGAAACATATTTAATCAGATTCGGGTCTTTTGTATAGCATCCTGCAACCACGACCTCAATTCCCTTATAATCATATTCGCAAAGCCTATGCCCATGTCTGGGAAACAAAAGACTCCTGACCATCTGACTTGCCATTTTGTCACGAACAGGGATATTCTGAAAATTCGGATCATTGGAACTTGAACGATATGTAACAACTGTATAAAGATTAAAGAATGGATGCATGTATTCATCGACAACTTCCGTCACCATGCCATTAAGATAAGTGTCGCGAAGTTTTTGCAATTTTTTCCATTCTAGGATTTGAGCGATAACTGGGTGATTTATCCTCTCCAATGCTTCCTTGTCTGTCGAAGGCTTATCGCCGTTGGTCATTTTCGAAGGTTCGTTGCCCATAATATCATAGACAAGGGAGGATATATCGTCGGCGGCCGAAGGTCTGAATGGCAATCCTTTTTGCCAACCACCCTTAACCGCCAATCTTTGTATATTCTTTTCAAGGCTTTCCATTTCAGCGGTCAAGACATCCTTCGCTTCGCCCACGCCCTTGGTATCAACACGAATGCCATTTTGTTGCGCCTTGGAAAGATTTATAGCGGACTCCATAAAAAAACGATAACCAACCCAACTGGATTTTGGCAGGTTCTTGTTAAGCCACTCCGCCATGTGATAGGTGAAAAGAGTGTCAAGGGCATTGTAGGTCAATCGTTCTTTCTGCGGGGCCTGTTCCATTAAATTAAAAGCGTTTGCGCCAAAGGCTTTTTCCTCGATTGATGGTGCGGATATGTATTCCTCAATATCATTATCATAACCAGCAACCCCGAACAGAGCATAGGCGTTGATTTTCAACCCGACGCGTTTCTGTCCATTCCAGATATGGATACCAAGTATCGTATCCTGGTCAAGATTGGCAGGCCAACTATTAAACATGTTGAACGACCAAAGCCATTCAAATTGTAGATTATGCACGCGCCATTTTATCTGTTTGCATCGGAGCAAGACCCCGAATTGTATTTTGATTACATTGTCGCCGGAATCATAGTCAAAAACCCATGTCTTTTTCCCGTTTGAAATGGATATGGATATAATCTTGTGGCCCTTTCGATGCGGCTTCCTGCCGGTCGTTTCATAATCCAACGCAAGGACAAGCCCATCGGGAGAAGCCTTTGCCCTATCCCATAAATCGATGATGAACCCCAAAACCTTTTCGGGTGGCAATATCTTGACCTTCTTATTATAGTCAACAACCTGAACAGGTTCATCGATCATTGAGAGGGCTCTGTCAAAATGCTGTACCAATTGCTCAATCCTTATGCTATCGGGTTTATTCGTTTCCAAATTCAATAAAAACAAATCCCACGTAGGACAAACCCATTTACCAAGGTACTGATCTGGTATGACGTGACCCGCCCAGTCCCCCGAACCCCTGCCCCGATGCTTACCTAATAATTTGTCGCCGACAAGCCCCACAAATGCCCAGTATCCCACGGGGATTATTACGGCTGGGTTTAGTTCTTCAATATCGGAATGGATATATCGTCTGCAAGGCTCTGAATTATATGGCTTTATGCTTTTTTTCGTACAACATCTTACGGCAAATATAGTCCAGCAATCCCTTTTTACTTTTATTCCTAACCTATCCTCCAATAATTCCTCGAATAATAACCCCCGAGGCCCCGTATACGGCTCGCCTCTTTCATCTTCATTTGTCGATGGTGTATCAAGTATTATCATTATTCTTTTTTTGCCATTCCCATAGACGGGCATTTTCGGAGTTTGGCATGATTGGTCAAGGCGACAATCAGCGCAGGTCATTATCCTTGCAGGCCGTGAGGATTTTTTGCGGGATTTCCCTTCATCCCCACGAATAACCGCCATATCAATTTCGTCTAAAAACCCGACTTTCGCCATTATTATCAATCCCTTAAATAAAATACTGGTTTACGACACCAGCAAGATACGATTCCGATTTATACAGCTCCAGACACACTGTTAGAAAAAGGACAGGATGGAGGCTGTTGCCTCAGCTGTGTGAGAACCTGCCTCTTCCTAAAAATCAATCGTCCCAATCGTCTTCATCTTCGTCGTCGAGATCAACCTCATCATCGTCTTCAACTGGCAGTGGCGCCTTTTTTCCCTTGCCATGTTTTTTCACAGGCTTCTCCTCTTCCTCATCATCTTCATTATCCTTGAGGGGAGGTGTTTTTTTAACAGACTTCTTTGCTGGTTTTGCAGGCAGAGTTTCGTCTTCCTCATCATACATCGTTCCTGGAGTGGACTTTTTGACCGCTTTTTCCTGCGTTGTGGGCTTCGCTTTCCTCTCCGGCTTCGGGGCCGCTACCTCATTCCTCGAAAGCGTGGACATAAGATGAACCGAATCTTTTGCCTTGAAGATGAGCCGCGGAGTATCGCCATCCACATGTATATAAAAGGAAAGGCTACGGCGGGCAGCAAATAGCATCATGTCAGTAGAAACATAAAGTTCAAAAGCATCGAATTTCGGCACCTTTTCTTTCCAATCGACCATTTCCTCGAATGAACCGGAGGCCCGCTCTGCGCTGACCAAAATCCCCTTCGGGGAAATATAAAGCCGAACAGCCCTGCTATCGGAAATGTTTAGGTGAAAGGAAGCTGCACGGTCGATTGCATCGAAAAGCTCCTTCGGGAATACGGCGGACAAATCGTCTTCGGATTGTTCATGCGTTTCCAAGACGGTTAGTAATTTTTCATATGGCCATTTTTCCGCTTGTAACGTCTTAACGCTAAACGTGGTGCCGTCAATGGTCTTAAAGGACACCCACGAGCCTTTTGGCTGGACATGGGACAAAGCCCCCACCTTGAGCAATTCCCCCGCCGAGGCATCGGAAATCCAGAAGGATTCTAGTTCCGGGCCATTCCATTTGAAATGGTTGACCTGGTATCCGTCCGAACTCATTATATCCGTGGCGGTAATATACATGCCGGAAATGTTGCTTTTGTTTGCGGGCATCCTGCAAACGCCAAGGCCCTGCGTGAATTCGGTCGGGATTGCCTGCCACTTTTTCTTCTCTGGCGCTATATTGTCAAAACGATTGGTAAAGTCGCCCGCCATGAGCGTCAAGGTGGCAACGGCCTTTCCAGATTTTAAAACCCACTTGTCGGCCTGATTGGCTTCAAAGGTGATGAGTTCGCCGGTAAATTTGTTAATGATACCGTAGAACTCCTCCGCACGAACTGCCCCTTCAATATCGGCATCCAAAAGCCCGTCGCTTTTGATGGGCACCGCCACCGAAATAATGTCGTTATAGGAATGAACATGGCCATTCCTAAAAACGAAAAGATCGGCGCCTTCCAACACCGCCGTCCCCGATTCGATACCGGGTAGGCATTGCTTGAGCGCCTTCAAAAGTTCGCTTCTTTTTACGTTCACGTGCAATTCTCCTGTTTTTGCCCAGCAGGGCATGATTGTCGTATCTGTATCTTATTATAGGATAAGTCAAGATTTTTCATATCTCGCCCGTCTGGATTTCATAATGGCCTCGGCAAAATCCTTTTTACCATCCTTCATAAACTTTGCATTCTTTTTCCCATCTAGGACAAGTTTCTGGTTTGCATATCCCTTCTTTATCCGCTTTACTATATCCTCGTCAATGGTATTTTTGGCGATAAGATAATATGCAAAAACGCTATCATGTTCCTGTCCTATACGATGAATTCGATCTTCGGCCTGCTCATGCTCGGCAGCCGTATCACCAAATTCGATAAAAGCAACGGCAGAAGCCGCCGTCAAGGTCAAACCGACCCCTGCGGCTTCAATCTGACCCACAAATAATTTTATCTTTTTATCATTTTGAAACCTATCGACGATTCCCTGCCTTTGATTGGCTGGGGTTTCGCCATTTATTCCCACCGCTATCTTTTCATATTTCTTCATGGCATCGGCAAACGCCTCACGATGATATATAAATAGAACAAGTTTTCCGTTCGCCTCGATGAAATCATTAACCCACTCGTAACAAGCCTCGACCTTTGCCCTATATGCGGCAAACTTTAGTTTATGAAACCCTTGATCATTATCCTGTGCGAGAATGTAATTCTCATCAACCAAATAATTTTTGAAAAGTTTTTGGTCAACCTTGACTGGCACAACCATCTTGACCTTCGGCGGCAAGTCGGGCAGGACTTCGGATTTCAATCTGCGAAGCATAAATGTCTTCACGATATTATGTAACTGTTCCCCGTTGCTCAAACCCCGAAATTCCCAGCCAAAACACCCATGCACAGGGTCGCAGTAATCCATTTGATATTTCCAACGATTGCTAAAAATCTTTGAGGCAATGAGGTTTAATATCGTGAAAAATTGTTTTACTACGCTGGTATATGGGGTGCCAGAAACGAATATACGTTTCGCATTTGGAATGCCCTTACAAATATCAATCACGGCCTGCGTTCTGGCTGTGGTCTTTTCCCCTATGAATTGGCATTCATCGCAGATTATATTTTTGAATTTTATCTTTTTGAGAACATCGACCCAGCCGGTAGGGTGGATGGTCTTTTTCCTAAATGGCCTTGCCAGCTTTTTTGCGGCCTTAACCCTATTGTCTTCATCTTCGACCGCCTGTTTATCCTTCCTGCCGAGAATATCATAATTGATAATCACGACCGGATATTCATCCAGCAGACCGTCAATCGGATATGGGGTCAAACCTTCCAGTACAAGACATTTACAGTTTGTCCATAGTCCGATTTCCCTTTCCCAGTTCAGTTTTAACGATGCTGGACAAATTATCAATGCTGGCAGAGTTCTGGAAAAAAACAGATATGATGCAATCTGGATTGACTTGCCCAGACCCATTTCATCGCCCAGCAATAAATGCCCGTTATTATTGACCAACCACATGACCCCTTCCTTTTGATAGGGTCTTAACTCAAGCGGGGCAAGCACTGAAAAATCTATAAGGTTTTTTGCCGCAAATGCCCTTTCAATGGGGGTCAATTCCTTTGTGGATGGTCGTAAGGCATCGGAAAAAACCCTTGCGGTATCGTTAAATCTCAATCCTATATCAACTAATTTTCTTGCTATCTTTTTTGTGGGGGGCAGACACATAACTCCTATATCCTGCAAGTATTCCGAATATGGAGCCTCTTCTGCAATTTTCAAAATGATTTTGTAGTTTGTTTTATTCAATCGAACATTTAATCTTTCGCCGTCAAAGTCAACGTCAAACATCAGTGCCCCTATCAAAGTAAGACATAACAAGATTTAAGATGGCACTATTATTTGTTTCATCAGCAATTCTATTCCAGCCAAATTCTAAACAACGCTGGCCTAACACAGTTTGAGGTGTTCTTAATCTTATCTCAATCCCATTTTCGCCATGTCTGCGATACTCATACCAACGAAATTTTTCATAAGGCACTTTGCGCCAACTCTCCAACTCCTTAATCCCTTGCATCAATTCCCCCTTCTCCTTTTTACCAGAATCTGAATACATATTTCTTCATAAGAACCGATGGGGAAAGACACTCACCCATCGGCAAACCATTCGTCAAGGATGAAAAGCGAGAAAGACTGTGGGCTTTCCCTGTCCCTCATTATAGGATAATGGTTTTATGGCAAACCATTATGTCGCCTGACAGAAAAAATCATGGCCTTTGCATTGCCAAAATCCTTTAATCTCGTCAAAAGCATTTTGTATGCTGCCATTATCCATCGATAAAACCTCGGCAACCTTTTTAACGGTTGGTTTTCGTTCGCTACCAGCATCAAACCCCCTGTCAACAAGGTACTTCAAAACCCCAAAGGCAAATGGAGTCAACCAATCCTGCGCAAAATCTAAAAATCTATCACGAGTCTCGGAATAATCGGCAGGCGTGCTTGCTACGCAAGTTGGTTCTTTTAGGGCATCCACAGGAACCCCATTTACACCCAATTCGTAACCGATGATCGTTTCCGTTTTGGACAAGATATCGGTTTCCAAATTGACACGATATGTTTGATTGACATATCTCTCACAATAATCATTCAACCGTCCGTTCAAGTTATTAAACAAATAGGTGCTAAAACTCGCCAGTTTTCCATTGAATTTTTCAAGGCAAATACAATAGATTGTAAATCCTTCTGCCTCGACATCGTCGTAATCCATGCCATAAGCCTTGGCATATTTCCAAGCGCGGCTGCGTATCATGTTGACGAATCTCTTAAATAGGCTTCCCTGCCCATATTGGTTATGGATGCACCAATCAGCATTCTCATGTTCCCTTTTGACCTCGTTCCCATCTTTCATATTTCCCTCCAAAGAAATAAAAAAGACTGAATCTTTGGGACATTGAATAACGTTCGCAGATCGCTATCCAGCCCAAAAACCCAGTCTCTAAAAATCAAATCTTTCGCCCTGCTGCGCCAAGGCTTTTTACCCAAACGCTTACCCCCGAAAAGGGATAGGAGTGGGCTAATTCTTTGCAGGGCAAGGATTTAGCAGAAATATGACGGTACGCTCTGGGCATGGGGCTTTGGCGCAAACGGCAGGCTTGGCAACGGGGATTCAGATGCACGGTATTCCCCCTATCTTATAGACAGGCTAGCGCAGGAAGGAGCGGCAATGCCGGAATGGGCGCAGGTGTCCACCGGCGGCGGGCACAACATGGCAATCTGCGCAGAAGGCAGGCTGTGGGCATGGGGGCAGGGCCTCCAAGGCAGGCTTGGCACCGGTAACACAGCTCAGCAGGACCGCATCGTGCAAGTAGGGACGCTA
>Ga0209755_10001205_pt1 | contig 41965 bp, 33 predicted proteins | sample TergutCo191P1_FD_187301 | JGI IMG/M metagenome (GOLD analysis project Ga0209755, IMG submission 187301) | Cornitermes sp. P1 segment gut microbial communities from Petit-Saut dam, French Guiana - Co191P1 (SPAdes) (version 2) | ecosystem: Host-associated > Arthropoda: Insects > Digestive system... | reverse complement strand
TGTAGGTACATTTTGTAGGTACATTTTATCAAACGAAAAGAGCGTCCTATTTCCAAGCATAATCCCACTATATCAGAGGAAACGAGACCTCTTAGGGCTTCGTTTTCTCTCGCGAAGTGGCAAACTCGGGGTTTACCATAGAGACCAAGTAATTTCAAGGCTTTTCGCAGTCAAAGCGGTATCTCAGCCGACAGTTTTTCGAGTGCGGCTCGTTATGACCACTTCGATACTCTTCCATCATTTATCTTGTGTAAAACAAAATACACGATTATAATATTTTTGTCAATATATGTTGTGCAGACAGGAGGGAACATGGGAGGTTTGCTCAGAGAAGTTAACATAAAGCAAGGTATGCCGACTGTTAATGATGCAATAAAAAGAATTACATACAATATCAAAAACGCAGCGCCAATGGGCGTCAGCGTTATTAAGCTTATCCACGGCTACGGCTCGACTGGAAAGGGCGGAGGAATCAGGACGGAGACGAGAAAATATTTAGATAGACTCAAAACCCGCAGAGAAATTAAGGATTTTATTATTGGCGAGAGTTTTTCGATTTTTGATGAGAGCACACGTAAGGCATTTCTCGTGTGTGATGATTTAAGGCGTGACAGCGATTTGGAAAGACATAATAATGGAATAACTATTGTTATTTTGTAAGCAGCGGTTTATTATGTAATGAAGCTTGTGATTGCCCCCCGTTAACCAATACTAAGCTCAGCGGAGCGGGTTCGTATTGGAGAGGACGAGCAGCGCAGCGAAACGGATATGCACCGATAGGTGCATGTAGTGTAGTGGAGCTTGTGAGGACGACATGAACATAATTGCCGCGGTCAATACCGATTGGGGAATCGGGTATAAAGGGAAGCAGACGATTATTATTCCGGAGGACAGGCGGTTTTTTAAAAAGATGACACTAGGCGGCACGTTAATAGTTGGCAGAAAGACCTTTGAAGATTTACCGGATTCGCTGCCTAGTAGGAAGATTATTGTTCTCACCGGTGACAAGAACTTCAAGCATAGCGGCGTTATAGCAGTGCACTCAATCGAAGAAGTCAGGAAAGCGATAGAATGCGATAATTCGGAGAAGGTATTTGTGGCGGGTGGCGCAAGTGTATATGGTCAGCTCATTGACTACTGCAAAACTGCTTATATTACAAGGATTCAGGCAGTGACGAGGTCGGACGCCTATTTAATAAGGATTGACGAACTGAAAAATTGGTCACTAGAACACAAAGGCGCCGTGAACGATTTTGGCGCAATAAAATACACATTTGATACGTATAGGCGCAATGACATAATTGGAAAAGGGTAAACTCATTTTGCCCGACAGGTCGCAATATTTGATTAAACCAAAGAGATATCCAAGCCACACTCCCCACATTGAAAGGAGCACGAAATGCACGAAATTCTAGTAAGAGGCAAGACATTGCCGGAGGCATACCACAATGCGCTTGCGGCACTCCATGAAAACTACGATGAAGTCCCCTGCCCGGACTACAACACAAATCAAAAGGAAGCATCGGTGACATTTGTTGTAGAAAATCCATTGGAAGAACCGAGGATAAGTAAATTTTTTATTGGAGACCCGCGCTCTCTTGAGCAGTATATTCAAGAAATGCTTGATGGAATTTTAGATTTTGAAGTTGAGCGCGGTAATTGGGAATATACTTACCATCAGCGTATGGAAAAGCAGATTCCGTGGCTTATTGGCGAGCTTAAGCGAAATCCGGATTCAAGGCGAGCTGTAATTATCATTCGCGACCCAAGTGATCAGAATACAGATTCTCCGGCGTGTTTGCAATTGCTGCAGTTTTTGATAAGGGGTGATGCACTGCATCTGAAAGTTGTTTTTCGCTCAAACGATGCTACAAAGGCAACCTTTATGAACGCATACGCACTGGTCATGCTACAAAAACGTATTGCCGAGGCGCTTAATGTTTCGGTGGGCTCATACACCCATCGCGCACACAGTTTTCATGTATATGAGCGAGACTATGGTATGTTCGATGGTTATATAAGGCGCTTAAAAGCCGGTGGGGAGCTGGAATACTACTACGATGGAGACTGGGATGAGCAGATGGAAGAAGCAAAACCGGAAATTGCCAGAATGGTAGAAGAGTTAAAGTCACGGAGATAGAATATGGAATTGAATTTTACTGTCCCATGCCTATTCGGGATTGAGGGACTTTGTGCGGACGAACTTAAAAGGCTGGATATGAAGGAAGTGCGAGCGGAAAATGGAAGAGTTCTTTTCCGCGGCACAGACGCAGATATCCCGAGAGCCAATATAAACTTGAGAACAGGAGAGAGGGTGCTGTTGGTAGTTGGTGAAACCAAAGCGGATACCTTTGACATGCTCTTTGAGGGCGTCCGGGGTATGGCGTGGGAGAAGTATATACCTATGGATGGGGAATTTCCTGTAAAGGGGCATTCTCTTGGCTCGAAGCTGCATTCTATTCCCGATTGCCAGAAGATTGTAAAAAAAGCAATCGTCGAAAAGTTAAAAGCGAAATACAAAGTGGAGTGGCTAAAGGAATCGGGAGCAAAATATCAAGTGCAGGTTGCGATAATGAATGATATTGCGGTGTTATATATTGATACATCGGGAACGGGGCTTCACAAGAGAGGGTACAGACCGCAAGGCAATGCGGCGCCGCTACGGGAAACTTTGGCGGCGGCAATCGTAAAGCTCTCGCGGTATAGAGGGCGTGAGCTTGTTTGCGACCCGTTTTGCGGCTCAGGGACTATTCCTATTGAGGCTGCTCTTGCGGCGTTAAATCGCGCTCCCGGCTTAAACCGAAAATTTGCGGCGCAGAGTTGGGCTTGGTCATTGCCTAAGATATGGGATAAGGCAATTGAGGAAGCCAAATCTCGTGAGTACAGCGGCAAATATGAAATCCGGGGAGGAGATATCGACCCGAAGAGCATAGAGGCGGCAAAGGAAAACGCAAAGCGAGCAGGAGTTTCGGAGCAGATTGACTTCAAAATAGCGGAGGCGACTGAGTTTTATTGCCAAACACCCGGCGGCATAATCATGACAAATCCTCCTTATGGCGAGCGGGTTATGCTGCAAAAGGAAGCGGAGGATATTTATAGACGCTTCGGCGCACGGGTAAAAGGTCTTGTAGACTGGAAGATGTATATTCTATCTTCTCACACAGAATTCGAGCGTACATTCGGAAAGAAAGCGACAAAGAAGCGTAAGCTTTATAACGGCATGATAAAATGCGACCTTTTCATGTACTATTGAGATTAGCCCAGCGAAGCGGGTTGACATTGGAGAGGACGAGCAACGAAATGAAATGAATATCTGCCGACAGGCAGATGAAATGTAATGGAGTTTGTGAGAAAGACCCACGTAAAACCAATGACAAGCCCAGCGAAGCGGGTTGACATTGGAGAGGACGAGCAACGAAATGAAATGAATATCTGCCGACAGGCAGATGAAATGTAATGGAGTTTGTGAGAAAAACCCACGTAAAACCAATGACAAGCCCAGCGAAGCGGGTTGACATTGGAGAGGACGAGCAACGAAATGAAATGAATATCTGCCGACAGGCAGATGAAATGTAATGGAGTTTGTGAGGACGATATGAGGCATTTATTTATAATAAATCCGATCGCGGGCGGCAAAAAAAACCGGTCAGAAGAAGTCATAAAAGAAATTGAAACATTTATGAGTAATGTGAATGAAGCCTTTGAGATTTATATTACAAGAGCGCCGCTGGACGCCACAGCAAAAATAAGGCAATATGGTCTTTCCGAAGAGATGCTATATGTTTACGCCTGCGGCGGCGACGGCACTCTCAACGAATGCGTTAATGGCGCGGCAAACCGTGAAAATATAGCTGTAACTCAGTATGCCTGCGGTACGGGAAACGACTTTATAAAAACTTTTGGACCTGAAAATGTCGGGAAATTCAGAGACCTTGAAGCACTGACAAAAGGCACGGTCAAAAAACTTGACCTCATAGACTGTGATGGCAGATACGGCATAAATATCTGCTCGGTAGGAATCGACGCCAGAGTGGGCAGGGACGTCCATAAATACAGCAGAATCCCGATTATTGGCGGTTCTACAGGATATGTTGTCGCGCTCTTAATTAATGTGATTAAAGGCGTCACACAGAGTTTTACAATAACAGTCGATGGAAAGACTGAGGAAAGAGTTATCACCCTGGCATGTGCATGTAACGGGCAATATTACGGCGGCGGGTTTAACCCGATTCCTCTTGCACTTGCGGATGATGGCATTGTCGAATACCTCATAATAGAATCCGTTTCCCGCCTGAAAGTGGCTGCAATTGTCGGGAAATATGCAAAAGGACAATATAAAGAGTTTCCCGATATCATAACGCATTATCGCGGCGGCGAGCTTAAATTTGAATGCAAACAGGAGTTTGTCGTGAACATTGATGGAGAAACCATCAGCACAAAGAGCATCTGCTTCAAAGCGGTACACAAAGGCATAAACTTCGTAGTACCGACAGGACTGATTTTGGTCGATGGCACGACCCGCCACCTATAGAGGTAGGGGACTTACTGATTTGTTAAATGAAAACATTCGGTTAACAAAAGTATAAGCGTAGAGAATAACGCGAAAATTGTTGATTGATAGAGAAAACAAGAGAAAAAACGCGCTAATCTTCAAAAAACGGCAATATTATAGCTAAAATAGCGAATATTAATGTTGCTAAATGCACTAAGTTAGATTATTATAAGTAATGCGTTAGCACTCAATGTCTGAGAGTGCTAACGCAGCAACACTGTTATCTGCCAATTTATTGGCTTAGCTGATTAGTTGGCAAGGAGAATAAGTTTTATACAATTATTTTAAGGAGGTTATTCATATGACATTGAAGCCATTGGCGGACCGCGTGATAATAAAGCAGGTCGAGGCGGAAGAAACAACGAAGGCCGGCATCATCCTTACAAGTGCAGCTCAAGAAAAGCCGCAAGTGTTTGAGGTCATCGAAGTAGGTCCCGGCGGCGTTATTGACGGTAATGAAGTAGTTATGGTCGTAAAAAAAGGCGATCGCATCATCACCGGCAAATACAGCGGAACAGAAGTCAAAGTAGATGGCGAAGAATTCACAATTGTGCGGCAAAGTGACATTCTTGCAATCGTAGAATAATAAATCAGGAGGTAATATACAAATGGCAAAACAGATCATTTACGGCGAAGAAGCCCGCAGAGCACTTGAAAAAGGCGTGAATCAACTCGCTGACACTGTAAGACTTACGATCGGTCCAAAGGGCAGAAATGTAGTCCTTGACAAAAAATACGGCTCACCGCTAATCACAAATGATGGCGTCACAATAGCAAAAGAAATCGAGCTCAAAGACGCTTTTGAAAACATGGGCGCACAGCTCGTTAAAGAAGTAGCTTCAAAAACCAACGATGTTGCAGGCGACGGCACTACAACAGCAACTCTTCTGGCACAAGCGATGATTCGCGAGGGAATAAAGAATGTTGCAGCCGGTGCAAACCCGATGGTCATGAAAAGAGGCATTGAAAAAGCTGTAGTTGCATCGGTTGAAGCGATAAAAGCAAATTCCAAGTCGGTCTCAGGCTCTGCAGATATAGCGCGTGTCGGCGCAGTTTCCTCAGGAGACGAAACAATCGGCAAGCTGATTGCAGAAGCAATGGAAAAAGTTTCTCAAAACGGCGTTATCACAGTCGAAGAATCAAAGACTGCCGAAACATATTCGGAAGTCGTTGAAGGTATGCAATTTGACCGTGGTTATATCACACCTTATATGATTACCGATGCTGAGAAAATGGAAGCGGTAATTGACGATCCTTACATACTTATCACAGATAAGAAAATCTCTAATATCCAAGAGATACTTCCGGTTTTAGAGCAGGTTGTACAGGGCGGACGCAAGCTTGTTATTATAGCGGAAGATGTTGAGGGCGAGGCTCTTGCAACCATCATCCTTAATAAAATCCGCGGTACATTTATCTGCTTATGCGTCAAGGCTCCGGGATTTGGCGACAGACGCAAGGAGATGCTAAAGGATATCGCGGCTTTAACAGGCGGCGAAGTCATTTCCAGCGAGCTGGGCATGGAGCTTAAAGAAGCTACAATTGAAATGCTCGGCAGCGCAAGGCAGGTTAAAGCAAACAAGGACAATACAATCATTGTCGAAGGCGCCGGAAAGACAGATGACATCAAAGCCCGTGTCAACCAAATCACAAGTGAAATCGAAGTCACAACCTCTGATTACGATAAAGAAAAGCTTCAAGAGCGTCTTGCAAAGCTCTCGGGCGGTGTAGCGGTCATCAAGGTCGGCGCTGCAACCGAGACTGAAATGAAAGAAAAGAAGCTCCGTATGGAAGATGCACTAAATGCAACGCGCGCAGCCGTGGAAGAGGGCATTGTTCCTGGCGGCGGAACTATTTATGTAGTGGCGTCAAAGGCGGTTGAAAAGCTTCTTGATGGTGCTTCCGGCGATGAAAAGACAGGTATGCAGCTCATTGCAAAGGCACTGGAAGCTCCTGTTATGCAAATCGCAATGAACGCAGGACTTGAAGGCGCAGTGGTTCTTGATAAAGTAAAAAGCTCATCAGACGCAGCATTTGGTTATGATGCAGCTTTGCAGGAATATGGCGACATGATTAAAGCCGGTATTGTCGACCCGACAAAGGTTTGCCGTTCTGCTTTAGAAAATGCCGCATCCGTTGCAGGAATGGTTCTGACAACTGAATCACTCGTAGCAGACATTCCGGAGCCTCCTGCTCCGATGCCCGCGGCGCCTGATATGGGCGGAATGTACTAAACTATCAAGCAAACAACAGATTATGAAATATATGGTGCGACCGTTCCGGGACGGTCGCACCAAACGCATGTAGCTTATTTTCTCTATTTAGCCGTCCGGACTTTATTTTCTCGTCTTGCGGCTTTTTATGATTCCGAATGCAGTCAGTGAAACGCCAAGTATTATAAGCGCAATATATACGCCGAGTTGCAGACTATCTCCGGTGATCGGTGAGACTTGATCCGGAGGCGTCGGGGGATCGCCGCCATTTGTTGAGCCATCTGTGGAGTCTGTCGGATCATTTGGATCTGAGGGGTCTGATGGGTCCGGCGGATGGGGCGGGTCGGTAGGCGGGGGATCAGTCGGAGGAACGATGGGGGTTATCGGAATCGGTGGAATGTCGCCGCCGTTTACCGGTGGGATAACAATGCCCGGAGTGAATCTATAAGTATTTGTTATCTCCAGTTCAATTGTCGGATTTTGGTTATTCAGGGTTATCTCTAAAGGCAGCGCGGGATTTGAGCCAACCCATGTAAAACCGGGAATATTAGTATGTCCAACCTCTGTTATTCTATAAGTCCCGCTTGGCAGATTGGTAAGAGTGACGCCGTTTATTGCAGCCGTGCCGCTGATTCTTGCTATATCAAAGTAGGGTACAGTTGTGATATTAGTAACTATTATCGCAAAATCACTTGGTAGCCTATCGGGAGGCAAGCCGTTTAGTACTTTTCTAATTGTAATCTCTCGCGGCTGTACGGAGTAGCTGTTGTCAAACAAGACTTGAAGCAATGCGCTATTTGTTGAGTTGCCGTTTGCATCATAGATATAATTACTTCCTTGCCTCACTTCAAAAACATAAGGGATTGGAGGGTCGGAAACAAGGGCAAAACCGTCAAGGTCATAACCGTCCTCTGTTATTGTGTAAATTCCGGGCGGTAAGTTCTCAATTGCGTATCCGCCCGATTGCAGTGTTCCGCCGTTAGACAGATCAGTGAGGGATATCCGCATTACTCCGTTATTGCCAAATGCGGGATTGTCGCTGGTTATAACAAGAGCAAAGTTCGGAGTGATTTGACTTAACTCGCTGTCGGTAAGCCCGTGAAAAGTCTTTGCCAACCAGATAGTCGGGGTCAGACCGGCAGGCGGGACGAAGCCGATTGGAGGATAGTAATTATTATAAAATGTAAATTGCGCATCAGTCTGACCCGGAAGCAATGTCAAGACTTGTCCGGCCGGGGTGAATGATTGCATGGTGTAACCGAACATGAATCCCCCTCTTTCATATATTGTATATGTACCTGCCTGTAGATCGGGGATATCAATACTGTAGGCTACTTCATTATCTATTACGGTAAAGTTGGTATTATTGCTGAGATTGAGCGCAATTTCCCTTCTCGGAGCACTGCCGCCGCCTGCCGGAACAGGTCCGTATAGCAGGAAGGTAATTGTGCCGGGGAGTAAACCGGAAGGTCTGTCGGGGGGGAGTCCTGGATTTGGTGAAATGCCAAAATAAGCACTGTCGGAATATGTGAATCTTTTAAATAGCTCCATCTCCGCCGATAACTCGTTGTCGACTGTAATAAAGTCTGAAATTTGATTGACCGGCTTTCCGAGCAGCCCGCCGTGCAATGTTCTGTTGACTGCCGGATTTACTGCGAAGAACGTATAAGCGTCAAGTCCGGCCGGAGTGAAATAGGGCGCGGGAGCCTCTACCTCATGAAGCAGGAAAATATAGTTGTAGTCGGCAACGATGAACTGGTTTTCAAACAAAGCGACTCCGACACTGTCAGACGTCACGCCTGACAGAAGTCTGTAAAATGTCCTGAATACTCCGTCTGTACACTGCACAGCCAATGTACTTGTGAGCTGAGAAGACGGAGAGGTGTATTGATACGGAGAGGTATCCGATACCATTGCAACGTATAGGTCGAATCTTACGTCAGGTAGTGAGTTGCCGGCGCCATCCTGCTTAAACACACGTATGGGCAGGAAATTTCCTCCCGCGCCAACTTGAGAGTCGCTGACATTGTAGTTACCGTCTTCAAAATCATCGTTTTCTCCGTAGATACTTATTTTGTTTCCGATATTGCCGCTGCCGCCCTCCGGAATCAGTACAAGTGCGTCATATGCAATTTTTACAGGGGTTCTATTTGGAATTACAAAGCTAAACACTGTGTCGCTGATGTAATTGACACTCCACTCTGCGCCGTTATTCATACTCAAGGGCATCTCAATCCAAATGCCGTCCCATATGCCCAAATCAGCGTCCCATGTTTGTGTGTAGAGCCTGACGGAATCGGTGTAGAGTTTTAGATTTGTAAGCTCATCATAGGCTGTAATCAAATCAGGACCCGGCGGAGACAGAGTTGGGTCATGGAAATCTTGACTGCCATCGCCATTGACTACTATTTCAACATGTACGACGTCAGAGCCGGGACTGGACGGGGTCAAGCCTTTTTGTAAAATGATGGGAACATAGTCGACAATGCCGGAATTTTCAAAAGTGCATTCGCCCGGATTTACATTTATGCTTGCGGTATTGGTAAGGTCTTGGATTTCGGTTCCGGTGGCTATTACTCGCAACTGATAGCGCGCTTCAAATTTGTTTCTTGATGTGAACCATTCGTCTGAGGGCACTCCAATGAGCGTTGTAGTTGCTGCATTCGGCGGACCGGAAAACTCCACCAAATTTCGCAGTGTGACCGAGAAAGAGCTTGAGTCGGGACCTGCGCCGACGTCTGTTCCCGGTGCGGGAGCGAAATACCTCGCGGGGCTGCCTGTGTCAACGATATAAAATGAGTTGGGGATATATTCCATCCTATCGTCATAATCATCCGTAAAGCTGGGGTTTGAGCCGGGTTTCATAAGATTGCCTGCCGGTCTGTTTGACGAGTTAAAGCCATTTAATGTCACGACATAGTCGAATAAGCTTGGGTTTGCCGTAGGAGTGCCTGCCTTTGAGATCGGCCAATAGTCATTGATGCTATGCCCGCCGACTGAGTTTCCGGTATTGCTTATATCAATTGTAGCGTTTGGATTGCTAATGGTGTTTATCAGATATACCGCGTTTTGGAGGCGTATGGCGGGATCGCTTCTCATTGTGGCAATATCAGCATCCGACAGGTCTATTCTATAAGAGATTGTCAGCGTTACAGGCATGAAATACGGCCACATTGCGGAGTTTAAGTTGGTTGAGCCTAAGTATAGCCGCCATGAGTTTGCAGTATATTCAGTGAGAACATAATCAAGCGGCAGAGGGTTATTAGTAGCAGTTTCAGCAGCGGTGACGACCAAATTCGTCGGCACGTTTGCAACGCCTCTGCCATTTAGATATAGTCCCAGATTATCGTATACTTGCAGAAAATCACCATCGAGTCCGGCGGGAATTCTGATTACAGTATTGTAGTCAATCCAGTGAGCTCCGCCAGGCGTTCCGCAAATACCGGAGGATGTTTTTGTTATTGATGCTGTGGTCGGCGGTCTGACAGGGACGATTACGGTATCGCCGTAGCCGCTTCCGTCGGGGAACTCGAACCACACGTCATTATTGAAGTTTATCGGCGGTTGACCGGGGCTGGGAAAGCCGGATGTGACATTTGTGCTAAAAGTAATTACAACTTTTAAGATGCCGCCTATTGCCGTTCCTGTGCCGGGGTTAATAAAGCCGGTTTCAGGCACGAGAAGCGTAAAGACATTATTTGACACTCTGGTGTAATAGCCGGGGAGTTGATCGGCGGTGGTTGTAAGTGAAACCACACCGTTTTGCCCAAAGAATCTAAATTGGATTGCACTATTCGGCGGAAGCATGAGCGAGGATTGAAGTGTTTCGGTTATTGTGCCGCCATTGAGGTTTACACTCACGCCGTCGCCAACCGTGACTGTCCAATCAATCCACGTAAAGCCGGATCCATCGGGATTGTCCTCGCCGTTGGAGTTGGCTGTTCCACTCTTATTTATAGTAAATCTTTTGTCTACGAGGTCGCTTGTGTTTGAAGAACCATCAAGATCTTCACCATTCGGCCCGCTGCCGTGTGCAGCAGCGTTATTGCCTATTATGAAGTTATAATTAAGGGAATTATTTCCACTGGGCAATAAGCCGGGATTATTTGCGATTAGCTTTTGGATATCCAGAGAAAATCTAATTGTAATCGAGTCGCCTGTTTCCAAAGTTAAACCGCCGAAATTATATGAAAACAGTGCGCTCGGACTGGTGATTCTGCTGACTGGCATGGGCTGCATTCTGTCAAAACTACCCGATGAAAAGACTTGGTAGGTGAAAAGTGAAAAGGCGTCGTTTGCTGCCGGATTCTGAATTGGGCTTCCGCCGATTGTCGGAGCGTCGGCAAAGCTGATATTTGAAACAGGTCCTGTGACCGCACGAATTGTAACGGTATAGTTAATGCGTTCCGTTGCTTGGACATACTGAGATGTTTTTACGACTTCTATACGCGCAGGCGGGTTGGTGGGAACGACAACAATGATGTCGCCATTGCCAAAGTCCAAACCTCCGCTGCCATCGCCTGCTGTCATCAGAGCGTAGATTTGAAGATTAAGCGAGGCATTGCGGTAGAAGTCATTGTAGCTTGTGCCGTCCGGAGTCGGGTTGCCGTCGCTGTCAACATAGTCAAATGTCACAGACACCAGCCCCGCGGTGCTGATGGTGTACGAACCGATTATGGCATTAGTAACATCATGACGTATCGGTGTGGCAGGAATCGGCGCGGTTATATTGAGCATATCGGGAAGCATGAAAGTCATTCTTCCATCGCGCCCCATCTCAAACTGAGTGGAATCCGTGCCGCCCTCAACAAAATCAAATGAGAACAAATATGTTTGACCGATATATACCTGCGGAGGGGATAGGGGTGGATCGTCGGTGTCGTAGATAACAACCGGGGGCGGCGGGTCGAGCTGTGTAATTGTGGTTCTGACAAGAAAATTTGCAAGCTGCGATTGGTCAAGAGGGTTTACCGCCTGCAGGGGTGAAAATGCCGCACCATAGGAAACAGGCGGAATCGAAAGAACCCAGCCATTTCCAAAATCAAGCTCGCCGTTGCTCTCCTCCAGCAGAAGAGCGTCAATTGTTAGATGTATGAGTATGTCGGAGTAGTATGCGATGAAGTTGAGGTCCAGAGCTTCGCCGTCAATGTCAACATCATCAAACCAAATCTGAACAAGTCCGTTCATGTCAACGCTGTAAAGACCAATGGCAAGTCCGGCGTCTGTGCGAATAGGTGTTTCGGCTATAGGAACTCCAATTGAGAGTCCCGCCGGGAGCTGATAAAATAGCTTGCCTGTCTGCGAGTCATACTCAAATTGTAAGTCGGCGCCGTTCTCGTTAAAGAAAATATTGAATCTGTACGTCTGATTGAAGGCATCTTCCATATCCGAGTCAAGCGGATCATCCATAAGGTCTGTCACATAGGCATATGAAACAAAATTAGTAAGATCAGATAAATCCAGCTCATTGAGCGCAGCAGTATTAACATCATTTGTTTCGGCGGAAGCTGCGCTTTCGTCAGAAGCTACTGTGGTGCTGACGCCGAGTACGGCAAGGTTATCTCCGGTATTCTCTTCTGCCGGGCTTTGCTCGTCAGTAAAATAAATCTCACCTAAAAAAGCACCGGGCTGCTCATCTGATAGGGAATTTCCGCTTTCATCAGAGCCCTCCGGCGCAGTGGTTTCTTCATTTTCAGACGCAGTGGATTCATCGTTGCTATCCATCGAAGCTTCCGCGCCGGCGTCCGTTGGCGGAGAAGTTATGTTGCCTGTTGATGGGTCAACTCTGTCTTCACCTGGCGGCGGATTTGTAATATCTTCGCCTGACGACCAATCACCGGCGTCACTGTCTGATGATGAGTCGGAAGCGTCCTCCCCCGGTGGCGGGGGATCAGAATCACCGCCTGATGGAGGTGCGTCTAAACTTCCACTGCCCGGAGGCGAAGAGGGCGCATCCTGATTCTCCTCAGTTTGCCGCTCGTCAGTATACTCATCGACCGGCGGCGCGAGCGTACTTGCTCTCACAATGCCCTCGTGGGCTGTAGCGGCTGGCATATTGGTCGCTCCCAATATGAAAACCGACATAGAAATAAGCATCACTATAACTAATAATATAGCGACAGGTCTCCTGACAGACTTAATAGACATAACACATCTCCCATTCACGTTACAAAAAATTTGTTTTGCTTCTCCCCAGTAGAGTCATGCCAAAGGTTATACATCTGTTTTGTTACATTATACACTTATACAAATACAGTATGGCTTAAAACACTAGAAAAGTCAATGGGTAAAGCCAGTTATTATTCCTCGTTCCAGCCTTTGCATACATCAATCCAACCCGATGAGTTGCTGTGGACTTCAAGTTCTGCAGGGGATAGAGATACCGTGCTGTTCAGGCTGCCGCCGGATGAATGTACTATCTCAAAACGCTTTAGGGACTCGTCAAGATAAACACTAACGCTGTCATTTAGGACGTAGGGGCAGACAGCTCCCGGTTTATGCCCCACAAGTGTCTCCAAATCACCCGCCGGGATCATAACTGCTTTTTGTCCGAAACATGCTTTGTACTTGGTGTTATTAACTTTAGCGTCTCCGGCGGTTACGATAAGAACCGGGACGTCGCTTTGCAAGAAAGACATGGTCTTGGCGATTTGAGCGGGCTGGCATCCGACAGCATGCGCCGCGTTTTCCACCGTGTCTCCGATGTGCTCTCGTTCCACAACGCGCTCGCCCAGCGAAACGCTGTTAAAGTATGCTTTTACTTTTTCAAATGACATAGTTAACCACCTTATCAAATATTGCGACGGGCGGCGAAATAATTTCGCCTGGCAGCCAAACTCTGCTGGAGGAATGTTTTTCCTGTTAAGTAAGCCTATAAAGGGCTGACAGGAGTCTATAATGCTTACTAAAGCATCATAGGTGAGCGGGAATTGCCTCTTTGCGCCGCTTTGGTTATTCTAACGAAAGCTATGACTTAAATCAAGGGGAATCTAATAACGTCGGGCGGCACTTATTGTGAAGGTTAAAAGTTACCGGTCACCGGGTATCCAAAAACACAGGTTGGTTACAGTCTATGCACGTCATTTGCGGTAGTTAATTGTAAAAGTCTGCTAACTTGTGTGCTTGAGACTGTAACCATTGCGAGTTTTCGGATACCCGGTGACCGGTAATTAAAAACAAAATCATGGAAAGTATAAAAACGTTTTTGTTGACTAGAGTATAAAAATTGCTATATAATGACGTGAATAAGAGACCTATCAGCGAGATATGCCAAAGGCAGGAAACAAGAAATCTCAATGCAATGAAATTAGGAGGGTATATGAAAAGAAGTTTTATTATCACGCTCGTACTCGTTATGGGACTGCTGCTGCTAATGGGTTGTGCAGGGACTGCCCCGGCAGGGACAGACACGACAACAGGAGGACAGCAGACGCCGACAACACTGCCTGCGCCTGCGCCCGCGCCCGCGCCTGCGCCCGCGCCGGCTCCCGCAGATGGTGAAGACAGATTGACGATTGAAGGCACCGGAGTGCCTATAGTCATTTACTCGAACTCATTTACAGATGAGAGACTCGAATGGCTCACGGCTCGCGCTGCGGAAGACGGCTTTGTTATTCAAGGTGTTGCGGCAGGCGGCGGAGCAACAACAGACAGACTCATTGCGGAAAGACATAATCCAATAGCTGATGTTGTATTTGGGCTGAACGTATTTTTATGGCAGTCACTTATTGACAATGATGTAATCGTGCCTTATGTCCCGCATTGGGCAGGCGAGATTGAAGAGGGGCTGAACCATCCGGACGGTTACTATCACGCGCTGGTTATCCAGGCGATTTTGCTCACTTATGACACGGCTCAAGTACAGAACCCGCCAACAGACTGGCTGGACTTGTGGACTAATCCTGAATACCACGGCGTTTACCAGTTTGAGACGGCACTAACCGGTGGAACGACACGCATGGTGCTGGCGGGTATATTGGGACGCTATATCGATCCTAGCGGCTATTTGGGTATATCCGATGCTGGCTGGGAGCAAGTCCGCGCCTACTATGCCAATGGATATGCCAATACGGCAGGCATAGATTTATTCATACAAATGGCAGACCCGAATGTTCCTGTAACAATGGGTCAAATATGGCATGCCGGTATTCCGATGAGAGAAGCGGAACACGATATCGTAGCAGGATGGGCTGTGCCTAGTGTGGGCGTTCCATTTGTTGTTGAAGGTATTGCAGAAATAAATGGCGCGAGCCAACCGGAAGAAGCGCGCAGATTCATCGAATGGTTTGGACAGGCAACGATTCAAATGGAGTGGCAGGAAAGATTTGACTCTCTTCCCGCGAATGTAAACGCACTTGCAAATCTGGATGATTTCCAATTGACTATTTCGCAGCTACCTATACAAGAAATTGACTGGGGATTTGTTGCGGAAAACTTTGACAGTTGGGCTGAACATATCCTACTTAACTACATGCCATAAGACTTTCCGGCACAGATAAAGGACTATGGGATATAACTGCAAATTAAGTTTGACCCATAGTCCTTTGATTTTAGGTATCCAAATGGAAAAATGATGGGAGATATGGAGAGGCTATGATTCATTTAAGCAATATTAAAGTCAACTTCGGTGATTTTACCGCATTGCACGATATAACCATGACTGTGGAAAAAGGAGAGTTTTTTACGCTGCTCGGACCTTCCGGTTGCGGAAAAACAACTACATTACGCACTATTACAGGGTTTATTAAACCGGTTGCGGGCCGCGTCATGGTTAACGACGAGGAAATCACTAATCTTCAGGTAGAAAAACGCAATATCGGTATGGTTTTTCAAAACTATGCGCTTTTTCCGACGATGTCCGTTTATGAGAATATTGCATTTGGACTCAAGGTCAAAAAACTAAGCAAATCGGATATTAAGGCAAAGGTTGATGAAATATCCGCGAAAGTGGAGCTGAATCAGGATCAGCTTGTAAAGAAAATAAGTCAGCTTTCAGGCGGACAGCAGCAGCGTGTTGCAATTGCAAGGGCGCTCGTGACTTCGCCTCCTATTATCTGCTTGGACGAGCCATTATCAAACTTAGATGCAAAACTGCGCGTGCAGTTGCGAAATGAGCTGAAAGATTTGCAACGCAAGTTCGGAATTACGACGATTTATGTCACCCATGACCAAGAGGAAGCATTGACGCTTTCTGACAGAATTGCGGTTTTTAATAATGGTAAAATCGAACAAATCGGTACTCCGGAGGATGTGTACAATCATTCGTTAACTGAGTTTGTGTGTAATTTTATAGGCGATATCAACAAACTAAGCAAGGAGTTCCTGGATAATGCGGGGGCAGGCGCGCGGGGTATCGATACAGATAAGAACTGTTACATCAGACTTGAGCGAATGTATGTCAACAATAAGCAGATAAACCACCTTGAAAGCGAAGCGATTGTTGAGAATTTTGAGTATTACGGGCTTTATATCAAGTATACTGTCAGAGCAGGGGATTTGATGCTGAAAATCATTGAGAAAAACAGCGGAGCGCCAATGTATCAAATGGGTGAAAGTATTAGAGTCAGCTTTGACCCTGCATGTGTTTTGCAGTATTAGAAGGTGGTGCAAAGAAAATGATCAAACGTAAGCCTATTGCAGCCCTTATGGAGTATTTTAAGACACTCAACAGAAGTAAGCTTGCTGTTGCGCTTATTTACATGGGTCTCTTGTGGTTTTTGATTGTCATGTTGATAATTCCTAATCTGAACACGCTTATTTTTGTGTTCAGACAAGACGGACAGTTTACTTTACGTGCCTTTGAGCGTGTGCTAAATTCCACCAGAGCTATGAATAGCTTGCGCAATAGCTTTATTCTGGCGCCATCGCTTAGCATAGCCGTCGGGCTTATTGGCGTGAGTCTCGTGCTTATTACAGAGTATTTTCAAGTAAAAGGCGCAAAAATCTTGCGTCTAGGATATATGACGACTTTAATCTACGGCGGAATTATTTTGGTTTCGGGTTACAGATTCCTATATGGTCGGGGAGGGTATCTTACAAATATTTTTACCTCTATAAATCCGGACTTTAATGTAAATTGGTTTGAAGGTTTTTGGGCGGTCTTGTTTGTTATGACTTTTGCGACAACGGGAAATCATATAATATTCTTGCGCAATGCAATGAGTAATGTGGATTATCAAACCATCGAGGCTGCGCAGAATATGGGCGCAAAGCAATTTACGATTTTGCGCCGAATAGTGCTGCCTATACTAATCCCGCCTTTGTTGGCAGTTACCATTTTCACCTTTATGACAGGGCTTACGGCTACTTCGGCGCCGCTGCTTGTCGGCGGGCTGAATTTTCAGACTATAAATCCGATGATTTTGCAATTTTCCAGAATGCAGGGTTCTAGAGATTTGGCGGCTTTGATGGCTGTTTTTCTGGGAGTTGCAACTATGATTTTGGTTGCGCTGCTTGCTCAACTGGAAAAGAGAGGGCATTATCTGTCCGCATCTAAGGTCAAGACTTCGATAAAAAAGCAGAAAATACGTAATCCAATCGTAAATGTGCTGGTGCATATCTACGCATATTTTATGTTCGTGGTCTATGTTGCGCCTGTTGTGCTTATTATATTATTCTCATTTACAAACTCATCGACGATTGGAAGAGGGCAGTTGAGCCTGAATGCTTTTACTTTGGAAAACTATATCAATGTGTTTTCCCGGGTCGGCTCATACAGACCGATTTTAGTGAGCGTTGGTTTTTCTCTTGCCGCGTCTGTTGCTGTTGCGATTTTGATTGTACTTGTTTGCCGGATGATTACAAAGCATAAGAATAGGCTTAGCCCGATTATTGAATATGGCTATATGATTCCGTGGCTTCTGCCTGCGGTGCTTGTGGCAATTGGGCTGATTACCACCTTTAATCTGCCGAGGTGGTATATGCTAAATCGTGTTCTCACCGGCACTATGCTCATTATGGTTCTGGGTTATTTGATTATACGTATTCCGTTTACGCTTAGAATAACGAGGGCGGCTTTTTACGCATTAGACGATCAATTGGAGGATGCCGCAAAAAATCTCGGAGCAAAGTCGATGTATACGTTTTATAAAGTCATCTTGCCGATTATTATGCCTTCGGTATTGGCGATTTTTGCGCTTAATTTCAGTCAATTGATGCAGGATTTTGACATGTCGGTATTCTTGTATCATCCGCTGAATATGCCGCTTGCTGTTCAGATTCAGACTCTGACGGAAGAAGCAGCGGCAGACAACACTGCGATAACATTCGTCTACGCAGTGCTGATGATGATTGTCTCTGCTGTTGTCTTGTACCTGGTCTACGGAAAGGGTTCAAAAGTCAAGGATTATAAATGATGTGTCTTTGATGGGACGGTGTTTTAGCTGTTTGCCTTTTGTTCGCTGTTGATTGATGCAAACTTATCGCTGACTGCGTGAAATACATCGAAGATATGCGGGTCAAACTGTGTGCCGCAGCCTTCCTTGACAATATTGTATGCGACCTCGGAAGAAAATGCCTTTTTGTAAGGTCGCTCCGATACAAGCGCGTCGTAGACGTCAACAATTGACATTATCCTGCCATGCAGGGGAATCTGAGTATCCGAAAGCCCCGCAGGATAGCCTTTGCCGTCCCAACGCTCGTGATGTGTTCCGGCAAAAAGTCTGGCGTTTCTAAGGAAATCTACGTTGCCGGTTCGCATAACGATTTGGTCAATAATGCGCTCACCTTCGGAAGTGTGAGTCTTCATGAGTGTAAATTCCTCGTCAGTGAGCTTTCCCGGCTTGTTAAGTACTGCATCCGGGATGGTTATTTTGCCTATGTCATGCAAGCGTGCGGAAGAGATAAAGGAGTTTATATCCAGTTCGCTCAACTCATCACTGTAAAGACCCTGTGCCAACATTTCGGCAATGAGAATCGTTAAATATGAGGTTATGCGGTCTATATGGCTGCCGGTCACATGGTCGCGGTTTTCTACCATATCCGCCAATACATAGATAATGCCGTTTTGCAAATCTTGTATTTGGCGGGTTCGTTCGTGGATAAGCTCGTCGACATCCAGATGGGTTTTTACTCTATTTAGCAGAACGGGGGCTGAAAATGGCTTTGGTATAAAGTCGATGGCGCCCATTTGAAAGCCCCGGACTTCTACCTGCTCATCAGTCATTGCAGTTAGGAATATCACAGGGATCGACGCATATTTGCCTATTGACTTTAACTTGCTCAGAGCTTCAAAACCGTCCACCTCAGGCATTTCGATATCAAGCAGTATCATGTCCGGAGTGAGTTTTTCAATTAGTGAAAACAACTTGGCAGCGGAGGGTATTGTTATTACTTTATATTGCTCTTTCAGTGCCTCTCGCGCCATTGCCAGATTTATATCATTGTCATCGACAACAAAAACAGTCTTGGTCATTTATGAATCTCCCCTCTTCATACAACGTACTTTTAGTATATATCATTGCGAAATAACATGCAATCTTTATAGCGCTTTTTTCGCTTGAAGCGCAAGCGTGTTGCGCTCCCAGAATACGCCGTCCGAATAGCCCTGAATGCTCCGGGAGATTTCAGCATTTTCAAGTCTTTTTTGGGCGTATGCGCAGAATTCGGCTTCGCGCTCAATGCCGAAAAACCTACGTCCGAGCTTCTTTGCAACCACCGCTGACGTTCCGGAGCCGAGAAATGGGTCTAAGACCATATCTCCGGGGTTTGAGCTTGCCAGAATAAGCTTTGCAAATAGCTTTTCCGGCTTCTGTGTTGGATGGTCGGTGTTTTCCGGCATAGACCAATATGGAATGGATATGTCATCCCAGAAATTTGAGGGATAGGTGTCGCGAAAGTTGCCGCTCTTGCTTTCTATCCAGTCTTTCGGTTTCCCATCGACTTTATATGGCGCTATAACGCGCCGCCGCATTTTGACAGAGTCTGAGTTAAAAGTAAAATTCTTTGGCGAGACTGTGGCAAACCAAATGTCTTCCATTGAGTTTTTCCAATTGCGCTTTGCTCCGCGCCCTTTTTCGCGCTGCCATGTAATTCGATTTTGAATGGTAAAAAATTCTTCGAGTATTTTGCCGATAATCAGGCTTGTTTGCCAATCGCTGCAAACGTAGATGCTTGCGTGAGGCCGCAATGTGTGCAAAGCGGCATTAAGCCAGGAGCGAGTGAATGTTGAGTATTCCTCATCGCCGGTTTTCCTGAATATGTTATCGCTGTATTTCTTGCTCAAATTGTATGGGGGGTCGACAATGAGCAGGTCTGTAAAATCTTTTGGCAATGTGTGCAGCACTTTAACGGCGTCGCCGTGAATAATCGTGTCTGCTGAGTGTTTACCGGAGTACGAATTTGGACATAATGCTGCATATTGCTTCTTTGCTTCTTCACTGAGCGTTATTGTTCTATTTCTGTTTGCGCGCATTTTCAATGATTTGCCTCCTATATTGTTCCCGGGCGCCGGATAAGCGCTGAGTTTGCCCGAAAGATTTGCCGCAAGATCGAGAGTAACCGGTGCGTATTGATGTGTACTTGACTAAAAGAGTTTGCTGGCGCCCGGTTTTAGATTATACATTTTTTCCTGCGTTAAAAACATGTATAAAGCCAGGTGCATTAAAAAGATACAAAAAACTCTGAAAATCGGCAAAAGAGTGGGAAAATAGTGCAATTGCAAGGTTTTTTAACTTTACTTTGCTAAAGAACAGTGATATACTACCCTGAAATACCATTGTGGAGGAATAATCATGACAAATCAACTATGGATACTACTAATCTTCATTCTCTACTTTGGGCTAATCATCTCAATGGCCCTCCGCTTTCGTAAGTCAAGCAATCTATCGGACTATCTTCTGGCAGGCAGGAGCCTGAATCCGTGGGTAGGAGCGCTGTCGGCGCAGACCTCAGACATGTCGGGGTGGTTGCTAATGGGTCTTCCGGGAGCCATTTATGCAGCGGGTACAGGAAGAGCGTGGATTGCGGTCGGACTGATTTTTGGAACAGTATTAAACTGGCTGATTGTGGCAAAGAAGCTAAGACGCTACACAATAGTGGCAAATAACTCCGTTACTTTGCCGGAATACTTAGAAAACAGATTTAAGGACACATCGCATGTATTAAAAATAGCCGCTGCTGTATTTTTTGCCATATTTTTTACAGTTTATGCCGCGTCAGGCTTTGTGGCTGGCGGGACGCTGCTCCCACAGATTTTTCCGGTTGTTTCATACCAAGCCGCTGTCGCTATTATTGCCGGTTTTGTTGTGCTATATACGCTGATCGGCGGGCTAAAAGCTATTAGCTGGACTGATTCTGTACAAGGGATGATGATGCTTCTGGCAATTTTCTTCCTTCCGCTGATTGTAATATCGACAATGGGAGGTTGGGCAAATGTTTCGGCAAATATCCCGGCGGGTTTTTTCAATATAATGTCGGATGGGGAAGGCGGTACGATTCTTGCAAGGTCTATAATCTCGGATGTGGCATGGGGGCTTGGGTATTTCGGGATGCCGCATATCCTGATTAAGCTGATAGCAATTAAAAAGGAAAAATATGTTTCGCGCTCATCTATTATCGCAATAGTGTGGGTTCTTCTCGCGCTTGGTTCTGCTGTTCTGACGGGACTGGTCGGGCGTGCATTTATACCGGGGCTTGAAAATCAAGAAACAGTGTTTATACAGATGGTCAGGGTTATTTTCATTGATGGAGGCATAACTTGGGCAGTGCTTGTTGGCGGATTGTTTCTTTGCGGTATGTTCGCGGCAATCAAGTCTACGGCAGACTCCCAGCTCTTGGTAGGCTCGTCGGCAATAGGAGATATTTATAAGCTTGCAAACAAAAAAGCGTCTGATAAGCATTTGGTATGGTTTAGCCGCTTAGCTGTTCTTCTTGTTGCGCTGATTGCGATGTGGATCGCGATTGACGCCTACGATCCAGCTCTTGGCGGTCCGAATCGAAATACCGGAGTTATGGTGCTTGTCGCTATGGCTTGGGCTGGCTTTGGCGCTGCCTTTGGTCCTCTCGTTTTATTGTCGCTCTTCTGGAAGCGTACAAACAGAGCAGGGGCTATAGCGGGTGTTATAGTCGGAGGTCTGATTGTTATTATCTGGCAGTATATTCCTCTGGCTGAAGGAATGACGCTTGGCAATCAAACAGGGTTATATTCAATTGTACCCGGGTTCTTCCTTTCTTTTGCGTCTATCATTATAGTGAGTTTGCTGACCAAGAAGCCAAGTAAGGAAATACTCGCGGAGTTTGAAAAAGCTTCAAAGCCGTTAAGTGAGTAAGGTTGCGCGGCGTATTTAATCAGCGGTTACTTAGATAGCTCCGTAGCATTCCAGCGTTTCTAAAAGCAAGGAATCATAAAAGAGTTTGGCTGCGGATTTTCTTTTGGCGGCAAGTTCTGCTCCGCGCGTTGTATAGAGTTTATCATACATCTTTTCAAGCTTGAATTTGTACTCTTGGAAAAATGAGGCTTCTTTGTCATTAGAACCGTCAGAAATCTCTCCGTTTTTGCCAAATGAGTACAGCGGAACGGAAACGTGAGCACAGTATAGTAGAGTCCGGGCAATTCCGACGGCGCCGCAGACCTCAAGCTTATCAGCGTCATAGAGGATTTTTGCCTCAAGGGTATTCGGCGGGCTGCTTGAACGAAATCTATGCGATTTTATGCAATGCTGCACTGCCGCGGAAAAATCTTCGGAGTAACCATTTTCAAGAAGCCACGCATAGGCTTTTTCCGCGCCGAATAGTGCATGGTCAATATTAGGGTCGGCAAACTGCGCTGACCGTCCAATGTCATGCAGTAGACAGGCGATTGTCAAAAGCTTAGTATCAACGCCGTTTTCATGCTTTGCTATATCGCAAGCGTAGTTTAATACACGGTATACGTGCTCAATGTCGTGAGCGCTGTCAGTCATGCTTGCGCGCATAAATTCTTCCGCTTCGGGGTGGTTTGTTCGGTTGACTGCTGACACTAGATGTTCTCCGTTTTCTTGGGATTTGTCAGGATTGTCAGAGAGCCAACTTTCCTCAATGACGCCGTTAATCTATCACAATAACATGATACAGTCAAGGCGGGTTATGTTTTGCGTTTCCCGGTGTTAAAATCGGGGAACTCAAATCAACATTGGGGTTGTAAATGGTTTCTTTCTATGGTAGAATTTTTCACAGTCAGGATTTGCTCGGAGATATGAGGGGGCGGTAGACGGAAATGCCGATTTCAATAAGCTCCGAAAATCCTATGGGAGACAATTTGTTCAAAGGATTTCTTGAGAACAAATTGCATGCCTGAATGGGATATGGCATATTCTGAGTAAAACTAAAATTATTATTTGGAGGAGTATACAAGTGAAGTTTTTAGTTTGTGAAGGCTGCGGCAATATCGTAGGAATGATCAAGGATAAGGGCGGCACACTTAATTGCTGTGCTAATACAATGGTGCTTCTTGAGCCAAACACTGTTGAGGCGAGTCAAGAAAAGCATCTGCCGGACGTTACCAAGACTGAAAATGGCATAAAGGTTCAGGTTGGAAGCGTTTTGCACCCAATGCTTGAAGAGCATTATATCGATTTCATCTATGTCAAAACCGACAATGGCGGACAGCGCGTAGCGCTGAATATCGGGCAGTCTCCGGAAGCTGAGTTTTGTTTTGATGGGGATAAGCCTTTGGAGGTTTATGCTTATTGCAATCTGCATGGATTGTGGAAAGTCGATGTATAATAAACAAGAAGGAGTTATAATATGCTAAGTAAAGATTTACTTGACGCTTTAAGCAAGCAAGTTAATGCCGAGTACTATTCCGCATATCTGTATCTTGCCATGTCGGCTTCGGCTGATCAAATGGGGTTAAAGGGTGCGGCAAAATGGTTGTTTGCCCAAGCCAAGGAAGAAATGGCTCATGGAACGCATATTTATCAATTTATCTTAGAGCGCGGCGCGGCGCCGACATTTGCGGCAATTGAGCTGCCGATGACTTCGTTTGCTGATATCAACGAAATATTTAAAGAAACCCTTGCCCATGAGCAAAAAGTTACCAAAGGGATAAACGCAATCGCTACCCTTGCAATGAAAGAATCGGATCATGCTACCTATCAGTTTATGATGTGGTTTGTCAATGAGCAGGTCGAAGAAGAGTCCAGCGCCACGGAGATACTGGACAAGCTGAGATTTATCGGAGATAATCAAAGCATGTTGCTTGCCCTTGACAATGAGCTGGGAACAAGAGTTTTTGAAAATCCGTTTCCAGATCAAGAGGACTAACCAAATATAGCGCGTCAGCTAAATTATTTTACATTCTTTAGCTATAGTATTTGAGGGGGCATAACCCGGAAAGAAAGGAGTGTTACCTTATGAAAAAGTGGAAATGTACGCCATGCGGATATATTTTTGAAGGCGATGAGCCTCCTAAGGAATGTCCGTTGTGCCTAGTAGGTTCAGAGGAATTTGAGGAAGTTTCATAAAGAAGCTGCCGGACCTGCCTTGATTTTTACTCGGGGCAGGTCTTCTGTTGCGCTTAATGCCGCTCAAATAAATTGTAGGGGGAGCGTCACTTATGAATGATGTTTGGTTTGCATTTTTACTTACTTTATTTGCCGGTCTGGCGACAGGTATCGGCGGCGCGTTGGTAATGTTTACAAAAAAAACCAACATGAAATTTCTATCCATAGCGCTGAGTTTTTCAGCCGGGGTAATGATTTTTGTCTCGTTTGTGGAGATTTTTTCAAAAGCAACTGAGAGCCTGAGTAATGAGTACGGCGATGGCAACGGCTTTTTATTTACTGTTATCGCTTTTTTTGCGGGTATTGGTCTTATAGCGCTTATTGACAAGCTGATACCGCACCATGAGGACACGGAATCAGACAATGAGGGCGCCGGGGCTCATGAAGAGCTAAACCGCACCGGAATAATGTCTGCTTTGGCAATTGGGATTCACAATTTTCCCGAAGGTCTGGTTACTTTTATGGCTGCAATGCATGATCCCACTTTGGGTGTTGCAATCGCCGTTGCAATTGCGATACACAATATCCCGGAGGGCATTGCTATTTCGGCTCCGATCTACTATGCGACAGGGAGTAAGAAGAAAGCTTTGCTAATGGCTGTTGGCTCCGGGCTTACTGAGCCATTGGGTGCATTGGCGGCGTATTTTCTATTATCTCAAGTATTGCATGACGGGTTGTTTGGCATTAGTTTTGCCGTTGTGGGCGGAATGATGGTTTTTATTTCGCTTCATCAGTTACTGCCTGCCGCACATAAGTATGGCGAGCATCATATGATCATGAAAGGACTGTTTGGCGGTATGGCAGTCATGGCGCTTAGCCTGATTATAGTTTAGTTTCCGGCTGATTAGGAAGAAATATGACCGGATAATATGCAAAGAGAATCGGCGCGACAGGACAGCGGCTTAATGCCGTGCATGTTGCGCCGATTAAGTATAAGGTCTTTGTAAAACGTCCCGATATCGGTTAGCGGCGGGGTCTTACTAAATGCATTAAGACGTCTGTTTAATGGGATTATTGCGGAAAAAACGCCTTGTTATCAGCAAGTATTGCATCAAAGTCTTTTACAATATTCTTGTCAATTTGTCCATTATTTGCCATTTCATACATGATTGCCATTGTTTCTTTGTGATTACGTGAAGGATGGTAGGGTCTTTTGGCGCTCACTGCTTCGTAAATATCAGCGCAGCCTATTAGACGTGAAATGAAATCGAGTTCCCCTGATGTTTTACCAAACGGATATCCTGTACCGTCCAACTTCTCATGATGATTTGACGCCCAATTACAAATGTCTTCCATTCCGGGGATTTTTTTTAGCAGACTATGTGAGTAATATGCATGTTCTTTTATTATGTTAAACTCTTCTTCGTTTAGTTTGCCTGGTTTTTCCAATACCCATATAGGCGTATTTAACTTGCCAAGATCGTGCAATGCCGCTGCTAAATATGCCCCGGCTCTTATTTTGTGGTCTAAGTTGTAATATCCGCACATGGTCCAGACTATGCTTGCCGATGTTGTCGAATGCTCAAGGGTATATTTGGATTTGTAGTTAATGATATGAGAAACAAGGAGCGCAAAGCTTACTGTTTCTTCAACATCTACAATCCACTCCGGAATCGCCATTGCCGCGGTCTCGTTGATTCGCTCATCAAGTAATGAGAGCAGTACTTCTTCGTCAAGGATATTGAGCATAGCATCGGCAGCTCTCTCGGTAAAGCGTGTGCCTGATTGCTTTGCAATCTGATTGCGTATTGCATGCAGTCGTTCGGGTGAAACCCGCTGCAAATGATGCTCAACGTCAATCATATCTGCGATAGCAATGAGCTCGGCTCCAAGCGGGAACTCGCCCTCTCGTTTGCCGAAGGGTCCCTTGCCGTCGGCACGTTCATGATGGTACAGTATTAAGCCGCTTGAATCAGCTTTTAACGGCAGGGTGCCTATGTTGCGCTGCCCGTATCTGCAATGGAGCAGCAGGTTTATATCCTGCTCGTCTCCCGGTCGCTCGGACAAAATGTACTCTGTTAGCGCGTTATCGTGAAACATTGCGCAAGTAGCTACAGCCGACACTTCATCGTCATCCAATCCAAGGTGCCGCCCCATGTATGCGCAGAGCGCAGAAATACGCCGGCCATGATTAGTGCTGCAACCTAAGAGTGCGCTTTCCACCATATCAAGTGCGGTCGAAGCTGCAACAACTAATCCATCCATTCTGACTAACATAATAAAAACTCCCAAATAACAATTTTATCTAAATATATGACTATGCATCTGACGAGATGCAGTTTTTTCTTCTTTCTTTGCTCTGCGTTAATAAATCGCGCGCTCGCTGTGTAATGGTGGTCACTGTGTCGTTTTCATGAGCCACTGTGACGCCGAATGATGCTGTAACAGATAAGTTCCCGGATTCGTGCGGCAATTGGGATCCGGCAACCAATATGCGTATTTTTTCCGCCAGCAGAGTTGCTTCATAATGTCTCTTAATCTCAAAAACACCAACAAGCTCACGGTCACTCCAGAATCCGAAAAAATCTGTCGGTCTGATGTTAAAGCAAATAGACCGATAAACTCTGTTGAGCATCTGATTTCCAATCTCATAACCATATTGGGTATTAAAACTGTTAAAGTCGTCTACATTGAGCATAAGCAGGCAGAAAGTGCGTTGTGTTCTTCTTAGTTCGTGAAGCTTATATACAAGATAGCTCTCTACTTCTTCAACGCTGGTACAGCAATTGTTTTTCTTTTTAAAGGACAGCTCCCTTGCTTTACTGGCAGTATCAAAATGTGTGATGGAAGCAATGGGAGTAAATATCTCAATGGCGCCGACTATTTCGTTTTCTTCCAGATATGGAAAAATATTCACGCCAACAGTGACTCGATGCCCGTCTTTATGTTGCAGAAAAACTTCGTCACTGCGAGGTTTTCCGTCTATTATCGTTGCAAAAAGCGGACAGCCTAGATTGCATAACAGCCGCCCATCCACATCCATGTGGTTCAAATAATTATTTTGACAGCACTGACCGATCATTTCTGTCGCTGTATACCCGGTTATTTCCTCGGCAGCTTTATTCCAAAAGGTAATTCGTCTTTCCTTACTTACAAAATACACGCCATCGAACAGGTTGTCGATGATTTTAAGATACAGATTCTCTGCGCCCATCACGATTTCACCTCAGCTTTAATATAATTCAAACAAGAATTAGATGCTTATTAACTCAGAAGGTATGTTGCGAGCATTAATCAGGTTATAGCTTTTTAAATGTTGGTACTAGTACTCCGTTTTACAAAATAAAACTGGATAAGTTTTGGACAGATAAAATGTTACGTTGTACTAACTCTTTTAACGTCAAGCGCGGCGCAATGACAGCCATATCACCGATGCAACTCCACAAGAGGCAGACTATATGGGATGTAAAGTTTGCACGTACCTGATGTGAACGCTGATTCCTCCGGTAATTTCATAGCAGCCGCAGTCAAAATTACATTATGACAGGCGCTGTTGCGAAAGACCAGAGGACAGGTGAGGGGACGAAAGTAATTGAGCATATTATGGTGTCAATTATAGCATAATACCACGGATGAAGTCAATAAAAATTTAAACGCATGTCTGGTGCTTTTTTAATCATGTATTTGCTGCAAATGCATGGCTGCGAAAGGGATTGGTATACAAAATGTAATAAGAGGCGAATCCGCTGGTCTAGATGATGAATATGTATAGATGAAAAACAAAAAAGGCAGCGACAACTGTTTGTTTTTTTACAATGCTGACGTTATTTTTATAACTTTTGCAGAAAAATTTGAACGAAATAACGAAAAAAATTTATTAGTGAGGTTGACATAAATTGTTCAAATAATAGTGAGTACAATTAGTTGTTAACATTATCCACAGAGTTATGCACAACGAAAAAAGCTCATGACTGAAAGGAAAAACGGCAATTTTTCCAATTTATGACAAACCCGCTAACGCACTTTGTATACCTCTGACAGCAATGTGTTTTGTTGACATAATGCATTGCTGAATAATTTTTCAACGGATATTCAGAATTTTAACAAATCAGTAAGTCCCCCACCACTATAGGTGGGGGACTTACTGATTTGTTAAAATATTTGCCAAAAGTGTTGACATTAGAGTGACATTATGGTACTTTAAGCGAAGTTAACGATAGTTAATAAAGGAAAACGAAAGATAACGATAATGAACGAGCTTGAAAGATTACGGCAAATTCAGCGTACTCTTAGCGACATCATATCGCAGATGGAAGCGGAGAGAAGTAAATCTCCGAATTTCATCACTAAGACTGTTAGGCTTGGAGACGCCAGGAGTATGGCGATTCTGGCAGCGATCGATGGCGCGGGGGGCAGCGTGTCTAATAGTGAATTTGAAACCATTCTCGCAAGGTTCGGCAGAACACTAAGAGGCTCCGGCGGCTTCTTTGGCGGTGCAGGAGCAAGTGTTAGGCGCGAGGACGGCAAACTGGTTATAACTAGCGCGGGTTCGGAGTCACTCGAGAAATGGAAGCTGCGTTATGGCAGTCAATGGCAAGATGAGCTGCTGAGCCCGGAATCGCTCAGCGATCGGGCTTATCCTGACAATTCGCGCATCACTTTTGCATCATCATTAGCTGAATGAATCTGAGGCAATCTTCTCTCAGATGATTTAGATAGCTGGACTTGAATCCCGCGAGATACTGGAACATGGCAAATAGGGCGGTGTTTGTGTGATTAAACTCTGGGGCGGATCGGGTAAAAGAGTAAAAAAAAGAAAAAAAGAGAGCCTCAGGGGTTCTAATGCACATGTCAGCACTCCTACAATAAGCGAGATTGAACACGAAGTTTACTATCGCCCTAAAAAGACGCCTGTAACGCCTGGAGCATCAAATAACAGCCAACAAAAAGTCATTGATTTTGATTCATACCTCAAGCATTATAAAGAGCATGCCGATGAGTACAATGAACCGGTAGCTGCCGGTAATGAGCCTGTTGGCGCCGGCTATCCAAGCAAACAAAAGAATCTGAAATTTCTTGGGCTGTAAATCAAATATTGTGACTTAGTGAATTAAAAAACGCACGGCATGGTGAGTCTTATGAGCGAAAAAAATGACATAAGACGCCCGCCCCGCCCTGAGTTTTTTTGTGCTATATAACAGTAAATAATTATATGGGCTGTTACATGTTGTGTTTCTCGTCTGCAATGTGTATAATGACGCATCACGAAATTTCGAGGGAGACTATTGAAAAGAGGCTCAGAGCATTGGAGACAACTCTTCCACACGCTTTAATGACTGTATTATCGCTCTTACCGATTCTGGGATTGCTTGTGCTGCTGATTGTAATTAGATTGTCGGTAGCAAAGTCGGGGGCGATTTCTCTTGCGATTGCTCTTGCAATCGCATTAGCGTTTTTCGGACTAAATGCCTTTGGTATTATTGTTGCGGTGGGAAAGGCGCTGTCTCTGGCATTATTTGTCTCACTTATCGTATGGGGGGCATTACTCCTATATCATTTGGTTGATGGTTTTAAGGCTATAGACGTTATTAACAAGAACTTTGTCATCTTGGTTGAGGACAATTTTATTGCGTTTGCACTGTTGGCGTGGTTGTTTACCGGTGTTTTTCAAGGTATGGCGGGATTTGGCGTGCCTGTGGTCATAGTTGCGCCAATTCTTATTGCGCTCGGATTTGATAAAGTCAAGTCGCTTTCCGCGGTTCTGCTCGGTCACACTTGGGCGGTAACCTTCGGCTCTATGGGCGCGGCGTTTTTCATAATCCAGATGCTCACCGGCGTACCGTATGAGCAGCTTGGCTTCCCGATGTGGATATTTAATGCGATTGCAATACTGGGAACGGGATTTGGTGTATGCTGGCTTTATGACGGATTAAAGGGAATAAAAAAAGGGTTGGCGTATGTAGTTCCGGTTTCCGCGATAATGGTTCTGGTTCAGTATTTCACTATTGCTTTAAGACTATATTCGCTTGCCTCGCTCCTCACTGCGATCGTCGGTCTTGCAGCAATGCTCATACTTTATAAGCTTCGCAACAAAACAAAGTCAAAACGCGGTCTTTATTCAGCGGAACTCACACTTTTTCAATCCGTCCTGCCCTATGCGGTGATTTTGGTTTTTGCAATGTTGTTTCAGTTTCTTCCGGAGGCGCTCAGGGATATTTCGGTCTCATTTTCGTTTCCCGGAACACAGACAGCTCTTGGGTATATTGTAAGACCCGAAGTTGGTTATGCGCGTATCAGGCTGTTCGGACATCCTGCTGTGTTATTATTGGCTGCGGCTGCGGTTGCCCTGATTGTTTTCAGGCGAGCAGGGGGGGGCGAGTATTCGTCTGTCATTAAAGAGGCGCTTAAAAAAACTGTTAAAAAGGGTGTTCCGGCAACGCTTGCGCTGCTGGCGCTTGGAAATATGTCGCTTATAATGATGGATTCGGGAATGACTTATTTGCTATCGTACAGCATTGCGGAACTGACGGGGCGCTTTTATCCGTTCGTTGCACCGTTTTTCGGAGTGCTTGGGAGCTTCCTCACCGGTAACAATACGAACTCAAATATATTGTTCGGCAGTTTTCAATATACGATTGCGCAGCGACTTGAGGTGAGCGGCGCAGTGATGGCTGCGGCGCAGTCACTTTCGGGCGCGGTCGGCGTTGCTATTGGTCCGACTCTTGTTCTGATGGGAGCGCTCTCGGCAAAGCTTGAAGGACAAGAATCACTTATATACCGTAAGCTCATAGTCATAGTGCTGATCATTGCCCTTGCAATGGGCGCAGCAAATTTTCTGCTATTGCGGGCATAGTGCAACAATCAAATAAATATTAGTAGGGTAACGATGACCGGAGGGGAACGCCCTGCCAAAATTGCGGGATGCAAACGCTGGGCGTTTTATTGACAAGGCGAATTCATTTCGCCGCTAAGTCGCAATATTTGATTGCTCAGTGCAAGCTTCCGGTTGTTTTTAAGCTGCGCGTAAATGATGGAAAGAAGAGTGAGTGGCGAATGATTGGTAATTTTAAGAGATTTGATATGTACAAAAAGCCCAATAGACAGTGGCGGGTTTTGCAGCCGGTGACATGGATATTAAGCTTTCCAAAAGCTATTGCGCATAGAGCAAACGTTACAAAGGACGATAGGCTAAAGGACATAAAGCCACCGTATTTGCTGCTTTGTAACCACAACTCTTTTATGGATTTCATGATAATGACAAAGGCGATTTTTCCAAAACGCGCCTGTTATGTTGTGGCAATCGATGGATATATAGGCAGGGAGTGGCTTTTAAGAGCGGTCGGTGGTATTTGCAACAGAAAATTCACGCGCAGCACCAGCTTAGTCCGTAACATGATCAAGGCACGTGATAATGGTGATGTAGTAGCGCTTTTTCCTGAAGCGAGGTATTCACTTTGCGGAACAACCGCGGTATTGCCTGAGTCGCTCGGTAAGATGGCAAAGAAAATGAATGTGCCCGTGGTAACGCTCATTATGCATGGACATCATATAAATTCGCCATTCTGGAATACCGGCAGCCGCAAGGTAAAACCTGTCGAGTCTGAACTTATGCTCCTATTTACAAAGGAGGAAACACAGTCGCTTTCCGTCGAAGAGCTCAACACAAAAATTGAGGAAGCATTTAGATATGACGACTTTTCATGGCAAAAAACCAGACGCATAATCGTCAAAGACAAAAAACGTGCCGAGGGGCTGCACAAGGTCTTGTACCAGTGTCCGGCGTGTGAAACGGAATATGGAATGGTTTCGGAAAAAAGTATGCTTAAATGCGAAAACTGCGGCAAGTCATGGGAGATGAGTGTCTACGGCGAACTCAGCGCCACAGACGGATCTACTGAGTTTTCGCATATTCCGGACTGGTATGAGTGGGAACGAGGGAATGTGCGCAAGGAAGTAAAGACAGGCACTTATGAGTTTGCCTCAAAGGTTAGAGTAGAATCGCTTCCGAATGCAAGAGGTTTTGTCACATTTAAAGACGCCGGCTACTTGACACATTCACTCAGCGGATTTAGGCTTACGGGCAGCTATGAGGGTGAGGAGTACGATTTATCTTGGCAGCCGCAAAGCTCGCAGTCGTGTCATGTTGAGTTTAACTACAAGGGCAGAGGCGATTGCATTGACTTAAATACAGTTGACGACACCTTCTATCTATTTCCTGAGGGAGAGAATTTTTCGGTTGCTAAGATTGCGCTTGCAACAGAGGAGATTTATAGGTTTACTAAAGCATCAGCCACGAAAATGCTTTGATTTCAATAACAATTGACCGGTAGCATTGACAGTTGCGGTACTATTTTTCTATTGACAAATTGCACAAGACACGATATAAAAAAGTATGTGCCTTTTTTGCACGATAACTATAACAGAGGATTTAAATGGATAAAATAATTTATTTTGATAATGCCGCTACAACAAGGGTCTCTAAGGCTGCGCTTGAGGCAATGCTCCCGTTTTTAAACGAAGAATACGGCAATCCTTCTTCAATATATGCGGTCGGCAGACAGGCAAAAAAAGCTGTTGAAGAGGCAAGGCGCAGGGTTGCAACCGCAATTGGGGCAATGCCTGAGGAAATTTTCTTTACCGGTTGCGGTACGGAATCAAATAACTGGGCGCTAAAGTCGGCAGCGGCGCTTTTGGAGAAAAAAGGTAAGCATATTATTTCAACGGCGATAGAGCATCCTGCTGTTTTAGAAACACTGAAGTTTTTAGGCGGCATTGGTTTTGAGATAACATATTTGGGCGTTGATAGTAACGGGCAGATTTCTCTTGATGAGCTTTCAAAGGCTATCAGAGAGGATACTATAGTCATTTCTATAATGACTGCAAACAACGAGATTGGAACGATTCTGCCGATTGCTCAAGTCGGAGAAATAGCAAAAGAAAAAGGCATTTTACTTCACACTGACGCGGTGCAGGCTGTAGGAAGTATACCGATAGACGTAGTACAGATGAATGTGGATATGCTGACATTATCCGGACATAAACTAGGCGCGCCTAAAGGCGTTGGAGCGTTATACATCAAGAAAGGGCTTAAGCTTCCGATATACATTCATGGCGGAGGACAGGAAAACGGAAAGCGTTCGGGAACAGAAAACGTAGCGGCAATAGTTGCGCTTGCCGCCGCGCTTGAGCACAGAGTGAGCCGATTACCACTTGTTGAGCTTGAAAAAAAGCGCAATAGATTGATTCGCGAAGTTTTGAAGATTCCGCGCTCTTCTCTCACGGGAGACCCAAAAAACAGATTGCCTTCAATAGCATCATTTGTCTTTGAAGCTGTAGAAGGGGAGGCTATGCTGCTCATGCTCGACCAATACGGCATTTGCGGCTCTTCCGGCTCTGCTTGTTCATCCGGGTCGCTTGACCCGTCGCATGTACTGCTTGCTATAGGGCTGCCGCACGAAATAGCGCACGGTTCTCTAAGGCTGTCGCTGTCAGAGGACAGCACGGATGAGGAAATCGATTTTGTAGTAGAAAAGCTGACGCAAGTTGTGGAAAAACTACGCAAAATGTCGCCGGTATGGGAAGGCTGATTTTAAAAGCGTAAAGGGAAACTAGTTAAGGAGAAAGAAAATGTATTCAGAAAAAGTAATGGAACACTTTGCCAATCCGCGTAATGTTGGCGAAATCGAGTCCGCAAATGCAGTAGGTGAAGTAGGCAATGCAAAATGCGGAGACATCATGAAAATATATATGCACATAGAAAACGATGTAATCACAGATGTTGGATTTAAGACATTCGGGTGCGGCGCAGCAGTGGCAACGTCTTCAATGGCTACAGAAATGGTAAAGGGCAAAACTGTGAAAGAAGCATTAAACCTCACAAACAAGGCTGTTGCCGAAGCTCTTGACGGCTTGCCGACTGAGAAGATTCATTGCAGTGTGCTTGCAGAGCAAGCTATAAAAGCGGCAATTACAGATTATTATAAGCAAAAGGCAATTGACCCGATTCCGATAGTTGGATGCGACCTGCAATGTGACGGTTGCGGGCAATAATCAGGAGGGTTATATGACCGTTAATGATGTTCAAGCCGAAATAAGAAAGCTCAAGAAAGAAAAAGACATCTGCATATTGGCACATAGCTATCAGGGCAGGGAGATTGTTGAGGTTGCGGATTTTTCCGGAGATTCTTATCAACTTAGCGTTGCGGCGGGAGAGTCTGCGCACAAAACAGTTATCATGTGCGGAGTCCGGTTCATGGCTGAAACGGTGAAAATTCTTTCGCCGGAAAAAACTGTACTGCTCAGTAATCCGGAAGCGGGATGCCCAATGGCGGAGCAAATGGATGTGGAACTTATTTCGTCAGTTAAAAAGTCCTATCCGGACTATACGGTTGTCGCGTATATTAATACCACGGCACAACTCAAGACAGTATGCGATGTGTGCGTGACTTCTTCATCAGCGGTTAAAATAGTAAACAATATACCCAATAAAAATATTCTGTTCTTGCCTGACTGCAATCTGGGAGATTATGTGGCTAAACAGACGCCGGATAAGAATTTTAAAATTCTGCAAGGCGGCTGCCCAATCCATGCTGCGGTCAATAAGGATGATGTGAGTAAAGCAAGAGCGCTTCATCCGGGCGCGTTGCTTCTTGTTCATCCTGAATGCGTACCGTCCGTGGTCGAGCTGGCAGACTTCGTGGGCTCAACCTCCGGAATAATGGAATATGCGGAAAAATCCTCAAGTACAGACTTTATAATAGGAACAGAGCTGAGTATTGCGGAGCATTTGCAATACCGATGCCCCGGAAAGAGATTTTTTGGGCTGTCTCAGAAATTAATGTGTCCAAATATGAGGATAAACACGCTTGTAGATGTGCTTAACTGTCTCAGAGGCGATGGCGGGGAGGAAATAATTTTAGATAATGAAACTATCGCAAAAGCGCGTGTTTGTATCGATAAGATGATAGAGTTGGGCTAGCGGCACGCAACATCTAAGAGTTTACAATCCTCGCGGCGTCTTTATCCGCCTGAGCTCGTTAAAAAAACCTTGAAATACCAATGGTATTCCTGCGATTTTTCACCTCGCCAGACGGAAAAATCCACCGTAATTATTATAAGCTTTTAGGCGTTACTAGTATTATATTTTGACATTTCCGGCAGATATTGCTTCTTTATGATGCAGCATAAATAACTGCCGAGTAATGCAATTGCTTTAAAGAATTGGAGGACTATTTAATGGCAAAAAGAGAGTACAAATTTGAAACTCTCCAGTTGCACGCAGGTCAGGAAAGCCCGGACGCAGCAACGGGTGCGAGAGCTGTTCCGATCTATGCGACAACGTCGTATGTGTTTGAAAACTGCGAACAGGCGGCGGGCAGATTTGGCTTGTCGGAGTCAGGAAACATATATACCAGACTGATGAATCCGACTTCCGACGCATTTGAAAAACGCATAGCAACGCTGGAAGGCGGCGCGGCGGCGATTGCCACTGCCTCGGGCGCGGCGGCAGTGACATATGCCGTACAAAATATCGCTCTTGCAGGTGACAATATTGTTTCTGACAAGCGGGTGTACGGCGGGACATATAATCTGTTTGCACATACGCTTCCGGATTTTGGAATTACCACGCATTTTGTCGATGGAGGAGCAGCGGAGAACTTTGAAAAGGCGATAGACAAAAACACCAAAGCGATTTTTATTGAAACTTTGGGCAATCCAAATTCAACAGTCGTTGATATAGAGGCTGTAGCAAAAATAGCACATAGGCACGGAATCCCTCTAGTCGTAGACAACACATTTGCAACTCCGTATTTGATTCGTCCAATTGAGCATGGAGCGGATATAGTTGTACATTCGGCGACAAAGTTTATTGGTGGACATGGGATTTGTCTCGGCGGGGTTATTATTGATTCCGGCAACTTCGATTGGTCTGCAAATGACAAATTCCCCGGATTGTCAAAGCCAAATCCCAACTATCATGGGGCTGTGATTTCAGACGTCGCCGGGAATCTTGCATATATTATAAAAATCCGGATAACATTGATGCGGGATATGGGGGCAACTTTGAGTCCGTTTCACTCGTTTTTGTTTTTGCAGGGGCTTGAGACGCTGTCACTAAGAGTAGAGCGTCATGTGGAAAACGCTTTGAAGGTTGCGGAATTTTTGGAAAATCATCCGAATGTCCAAGTAGTAAACCATCCATGCTTAAAATCGCACCCGGACCATAAAATATATAATAAATACTTCCCAAATGGCGCAGGCACGATTTTTACGTTTGAAATAAAAGGCGACGCAAATCGCGCCAAGGAGTTTATCGACAAACTGGAACTGTTTTCACTTCTTGCAAATGTAGCGGATTCTAAATCACTGGTCATTCATCCGGCGAGCACAACACACTCCCAGTTAAGCACAGAAGAGCAGGCAGAGCAGGGCATAAAGCCAAACTCAATCAGACTTTCCATCGGTACCGAGCATATCGATGATATAATAGGCGACTTAGAGCAGGCGCTAAATCACTAGGAGGGGGAATGGAAAACAACACAAATATAAATGAAAATAGTATTACTGTACGGCAAAGTGAGAAAGGAGTAAAAACTTTCACGCTGATAATGGGCGGGGTAACTATTTTTAATGTTTTGATGTTTTCTTTTCTCTCGTTTTACTATTTTTATGGCATGATGAGGCTGGCTTTTGCCATCATTGCTGCGATTTTCCTTGTCGTAGGTATACTCGGAATTTTTTCCTCAAGACAAAGAGCGAAGTACTGGGAAGTGCGGGTTGAAGGCAGTAATATTTATTACAAGACAATGTTTAAGAGCAATGTTTACTCCGTAAATGACATTACTAGAATTTCTGAAAAAGAAAACACCACAAGGTTTTATTCAGAAAACAGAGAACTTTTTTTAATGCATGTCAGTTGTAGTGGCTACAAGCAATTTATGGATTACCTCAATGCTCAAAACAATGAGCTGGCGGAAAAATCACAGGAAATCCAAGACGAAGAAGACGCCGTACAGAGTAAACACTTACTCAAGTTTCAAATTTGGCTTTCTATTGCTGTCTTTGTTTTATCTATGGCGGCAATCATTGTAGGCGTCGATGTGCTTAATTTTTCGCTCTTAGGGGTCAGGCTTGCCCTGTTTGGAAGTTTGGCACTGCTTTTTATTCTCTATCTTGGGAATCTGTACATTATTATTTCGTGCTTGCGCAGGGAATTTCCATTTAAGAAAGTTAAAGTTTACATCGTTGCGGGTATTCATATTTTTCATGCTGCTGTAATTATGTATGTCGCGGTCTTTGACCATGTTCTGGTTGCCGCGGTATGGTTTGTCGTCGGGAGCTTATTTACGCTTATTATTTCGCTATGGTTTACGGGCGGAGGCATGACTATAGTAAGGCGGCATATAACCGCCTTTGTATATTTCTTGGTTGCTGCCGCAATTTTCTATATGCCGGTCGCTGAGGGGATTCCGCGTTTTGCTGTCCTGGAGCAAGAAGCGGCAAGAGAGCGGCAGGCGGAACTTAGGAGGTCTACGCTTGAAATCAGTGATGAAAGCATTTATCGCGCGGGACGAGATGTTATTGCATCAATAGATGATTATCTTAATGACCTAATCACTGCCGATGAAGCGGAAACTGCCGTATTACAGTCGTTAAATGCTATCCCGCGTGTCGGTTCGGGCATATCCCTTACAAGTGATGAGGATAGGATTCGTTGGTATATTATGCATATTGCCGGTTCATGGGGAAGTTCAAGAAGTGAGGAAGAAAGTAGAGCGGAGATTGCCGAAAGTCAATTCGAGTTAAGAGAATTACTCAACCGCCCAAGAAGATAGAGCTTTCGCGGGAGGTGTTTGCTTTGATACGCAAAGCGGAGAAAAAAGTAGCAGTGAACTGACTCGAAAAGCGGAGTACAAGGTTTTTTGAGTTTCGCAATAGACTATTTACAAAAAATATGGAGGAAAGACAATGAGTGATTTTTACAAAGCAATGGAAAGCAGGCGCAGTATCCACCAGTTAAGCAACGAAGCCCTTGTTTCGCAAGAGAGGTTGGAGCAGGTTATAGGCAATGCCTTGAAGTATAGTCCAACGGCGTTTAACGCGCAAGAGCAAAGACTTGTACTACTCATGGGCAAAAGGCACGAATGGTTTTGGAATTTAGTAAAATCGACGCTTAAAGCTATAGTACCTGCTGAAAACTTCCCCGATACAGAAGCCAGAATCGACGGATTTTTAGGTGGAGTTGGAACAATCCTGCTATACCAAGACACAACTGTTATAAAAGGGCTTCAAGAAGCCTACCCGGCATATAAGGACAATTTTCCAATATGGGCAATGCAAGCCACAGGGATGCTAAAGTACACCCTTTGGACAAGTCTTGTTGAAGAGGGCTATGGCGCAAGTATACAGCATTACACCGAGTTAGTGGAAGCAGAGGTAAACAAAGAGTTAAACATTGACCCATCATGGAAAATGGTAGGGCAACTCCCGTTTGGTAAGGCGGCGCAAGCTCCGGATGCAGAAAAAACCTTTGAGCCTATTGAAGAACGCCTTGTAATATTGAAATAATTCTAAGTTCAACTCATTAAATGAGGCTCTATCTGCTCATATCTTCATTCATATGACGGGTCTTGTAATTGTGTTTATCCTCATATGTGTGGTGGTCGGCGAGAGCGATTATATCGCCTATGTTTTCTTCAGATCTGTATTTGGTTGCTGTTCCCATAGCAATTGAAATGGGAAATGGGCGGCTGATGTATTTTGATGCAGTCTCTTTGACTTGCTCAACTAGCTTGTTTGCATGTGCTGAATCAGTGCATGGCAGCAAGCAGATAAACTCATCGCCGCCTATTCTGGCGACGAAATAGGGTCGAGTGATAACCTGCGTCAAAACCTCAGCCGCTATCTGAATCAGTTTGTCGCCTTGCATATGACCGAATGTGTCATTTACTGTTTTAAGTCCGTTGATATCACACATTATGACACTGAGGGGAAGATTGCTCTCAGTGTCAAGCCTTGCCTTTGCGCCTTCGAAGGCGGTGCGGTTGGCAAGACCGGTGAGGTAATCAACGCCAGCCTTTTTTTCAAGAAGATCAAGGGCAATGCGGTTCTGTGTGACATTGGTAAAGGTTGCTATTGACCCGATTGTGTTTGCGCTGCTGTCAAGCACTTTATACACGCGAAGATTTAATATGAGCGGAAAAGTGCCATCGACAAACCAAATATCCTGATCGTCGCTGCCCTCAACTCTTTCTTTGAGCGTGGCTCCATTTTGTTCCAGTATTGCTAAAGTTTCCTGCAATGAGCGAAACTTAAAATCTCTTTCAAATGTGGAGAACCAGCGCTCAGCACTGGGGTTGAAATCCACTATATTGCCGTCTTTATTCAAGATCAAAATATAGTCTTCAAGATAGCTGAATAGCTGCCCTCTGGCAAAATTGACAAATACGTTATTATTACTTTCTGATAGCGCAACGAACACAAGCGACATGGATATTACCGCGCCTATTCCGGTGGGATCAAAGTTTGGCGGCAAAATACTCATTATAAACATTTGGTTGCCCAGAAGCATCACAAAGAGCGCGGTTATGAACAAAAAAGATGGGATTCTGTAGTATTTCGGCGTTTTTATATACCCGTACATCGCCACAACACCGCTTGCTACAGCGAGAGCATAAGAAAACGCCGTATGAACCCAAAACCATACATTCCACGTAACTATCACGTTGCGGTCAGGCCAGACGGCAAGAAATTCAACCTCCCTTATCAGCGTGTGATGAAGTGAAGTTAGCGAGACAAATATATTTGACGTCGGAATCAATAAAAGTAGAATAATGATAATTCTTGGGATCTTGCGATCTTGTTGGTAAAAACGGAAAAAAATCAGGAAAGTGAGCAGTGGGGCAAAACCAACAAAAATTAACCCGATATTCCAAATATATAGATTATACGCGGCGTCTCTTTCAAGCAATATCGCGATATCGGTAGAAATCCAGCCAATGATACATATGCTTAAAAGCAAGAGCATTATACTGCGGCGTGTTTTCAAATAACTCTTAAGCACAGAAACAAAAATAAAAAGGGCTACTAACAGAAATGGTATATAAACGCCAATTACTGCAGTATTACTCATAAACATCCGCCTTTGAAGATTTTATTTGCAAATATTTTGCAGAAAAACAAAAGAAATGTTGTAAACTGTAAAGGATAAATATCTCCGGATTGACGGTAAAAAGGCGTTGCCGTTAAGAGGCTTTTTTAGCGCACACTCTTAACGGCAAGAGCTATACCATACTTGACGCCTGATTACAATGTTAAATTGCTATTGACGGGTTAAGGCACTAACGAAGAAATAGTGGCAGAAAGACAATGGAAATGATCGTCATCAGGCAGATAACTGTGTTCATTGACGGTCCTGAGGTGTCTTTAAAAGGATCGCCTACGGTATCGCCGATAATTGCAGCCTTATGGGAATCGCTGCCTTTGCCGCCGTGATTGCCCTCTTCTATATATTTTTTCGCATTATCCCATGCGCCGCCGGCATTTGACATGGTATTTCCAAGCAGAACAGCACAGAGCATAGCCCCGGCGAGAAATCCGCCCAGCATTGCGGTGTCTATAATACCCACAACTAAAGGAACGACAACAATGAGTGCGCCCGGTAAAATCATTTCGCTCAGCGCAGCATCGGTTGCGATTGTAATACATTTGTTATAGTCCGGCTTGGATGTGCCCTCGATAATGCCTTTGTCCTCACGAAACTGACGGCGAACCTCTTCTATCATTTTTCCTGCCGCTCTTCCCACGGAACGCATAGTGAGTGAAGCAAAGAGAAATGGCATAGATCCTCCGATGAATAGCCCAACGACAACCAAAGGATTAAGCAGGTCAATTGCGGGTAGCTCCGCTATTTCTGTATATGAGACGAATAGGGCAAGAACAGTCAGTGCAGACGCGCCGACTGCAAAGCCTTTACCTATTGCCGCGGTGGTATTGCCGACCGAATCAAGCTTGTCTGTGATTTCGCGCACATCTTCCGGCAAGCCTGCCATTTGCGCTATTCCGCCTGCATTGTCCGCAACGGGACCGTAGGCGTCTACGGCTACGATTATGCCTGTGGTTGAAAGCATACCTACCGCAGCAAGACCGATGCCGTATAGACCGGCGCTAAAATATGCAAGCACTATGCCCAGTGCGATTAACAGGACGGGCCATACCGTGGAATAAAGACCGACGGCGAAGCCGTCAATAATAACTGTCGCGGGTCCGGTTTCAGCGTGTTTTGCAACGCCTTTTACTGATTTGTAATCGCTTGAAGTGTAACGCTCGGTGAAATATCCGATTGCCAAGCCGATTATAACGCCTGCGGCTGCCGCGCCAAATGCACCGATTCCGCCGAACGCACTTGAGTCGCTCGCGCCAAACTCAATGCCGTGAAATCTCATATCGGGACCAAAGAAAATTCGTCCGAGAATAAATGCGGCAATGAGAACAATGGCACTGCCGGCATAAGTTGTAGCATTTAAGGAGGCTGCCGGGTTTTTTGTTTTTTTGCCGCCGACGAAGAATACCAAAAAAACGGAAGCCAGAACACCGACTGTCGCAAGGAGCATCGGAAAAGCCACGGCTTGGAATATCATACTCTCGCCATCCAGACTCTTAACTGTTATGGCAAGGACAACGGCAGAAATAATAGCGCCGACATAGCTATCAAAGAGATCTGAACCCATGCCCGCGACGTCCCCTACATTATCCCCTACATTGTCGGCTATAACGGCGGG